>Ga0209990_10000694_pt1 | contig 32482 bp, 26 predicted proteins | sample NOAtaG_6_FD_187304 | JGI IMG/M metagenome (GOLD analysis project Ga0209990, IMG submission 187304) | Freshwater lake microbial communities from Lake Erie, under a cyanobacterial bloom - NOAA_Erie_Diel5S_2200h metaG (SPAdes) (version 2) | ecosystem: Environmental > Aquatic > Freshwater > Lake ...
CAAAGGATTATCAGACTTTGCAGTTGCTGGTATTTTAGGTAATGCCGATGTCGAAAGTGATTTCATACCAACAATTAAAAGTCCTAACGGCAAATTTATAGGACTTTTTCAATGGGATAAAGACATAAGATGGCCAGCATTAGTTAATTGGGCAACAAAAAAAGATTTAGATCCTTGGGCATTTGATACACAATTAATGTATGCATGGCATGAACTACAAACAAGTGAAAGTCATGCTTTAGCACCATTAAGGGCAGCAACTTCTGCAAGTGAGGCCGCTGAAGTATGGAGAGCAAAATTCGAAAGAGGTCCAGGGGACCCAGAAGGGAGAAAAAGAGATGCAGAAAAATGGTACAAAAAGTATAAAGGAATAATGTATATTCCTCCGACAACAATAATAAAAGGAGGAAAAATTAAAGGTGGAGCAATAGTTACACAAAGAGGAGACCCAGACGCCGAACAAACTGGATCGGATATTTCTCTTGGTAACCATAAAGTAGGTGCACAAATACAAAATCCATTCCAAAGTTTAAAAATAACTAAAGTCGGTTTTCAAGGAAGTGGTTCCGGTGAAACTGGTACTGGGTATGGCAGGTATATTACGGGAGAAGCAGTAATTAACGGAAAAAAATATGAATTATTACTGGGACATTTGGATAAATCGTATGTAAAAAGAGGAGACATTTTAGAAGCAGGGGATATAATTGGAACTCAAGGAATTTCTGGACATGCGACTGGACCACATGTAACAACTCATGTAAATGCATTAGATGGAGGAGATCCAAATAAAATATTAACAGCAGTCGAAAATGTATGGATGAATGGTGGATCAATAAAAACAGATTCTATGGGACCACAACCAAAACAACAGCCACCAAAACAACCACCAGGGAGAAAAACTGCCACAATTGGAGGAATGCCATGGACACAAAGTTCTGACGGTAGTTGGACAAATTTAGTAGGAAATAAAATAACAAATGCAGAATTCAATCAAAAATTATTAGAAGAAAAGAATAAAAATAAACCGAAGCTAACCCCAAAAGAAGAAAAACCTTGGTGGGACATATTTGGAACGCAATCAAATATTAAACCCCCAACACAGTCTCAATCAATCGCAAAGGCACAGTTTGCTCCAATGCCATTATCTAGACCAGACATAGCAAAAGATAGTGCCGCATCAAATCCAGATGTGATAACAAATACATTAATACTTGCCATGACTCCAACAGCGTAAATAATACATAAGATTAAAAACCAATGCAGAAAATAAATCCTACTCAATTTGTCATAGAATCCATAAAGAATGGAACCCAAACATATTTTGACAGAGGATTGACTAAATTTACATACTATGAAAGCATTTTAGAAACTTCAATATCCTCGAAGATAGAATTCGTTGACACTGGGTATAGAAATAACAATAGTAATACTTCTGCTACCGAATCGGATGATACCGACATACAAGGAACGGAAAAGGTCTATTTGGCATTTTCAGATGAGAATGGCAATAAGTTAAATTTCAATACTGATGCTACTGCACTGAGAATTTTTAGAGGAAATCCAGTATTATTTGACACGAAAAAAGAAATTTTATCTTTTAATTTGTGCACAACAGAATTTTTAAAAAAATTCATTACTGATTATTATGTTGTTGGTGCATATGAAGGAAGAATATCAGATTCTGTAAATGCAATTTTAAAGTCAGTTTTGAAAACAAAGAAGCCAGTTGATATTGATCCAACTATTAATAGTTTAAGATTTAATGGTTCTATTGATTGGACGGTACGAGATGCTCTAATTTGGTTGGCACCAAAAGCTGCTCCAAATTTACCATCGGCAAAAGGAAAAACAGCAGGATATTTTTTCTATGAAACTTCAGAGGGATTTAAATTTAAATCAATTGATGTTTTGTTAGATCAGTCACCAAAAAAGAAATTCATATACACTAATACTACTGGAGTTCCATCTGGTGGATATGGAAAAATATTAGCAGCACCAGAATTTAGTAGTTCAGTGGATGCCTTAAATTTAATTCGAAGAGGATCATATGGTTCTCAATTATATGTTTATGATCCAGTTTTGGATAAAGTCAGACCAAACAATTTAACAAAAGAAGATCAAGAAAAGGGAACCAAAAAAGCTGGAAAGACATTACCAAATTTTGATTCGGAATTACAAGGAACATCATCAATAAATTTTAGTTATGTCGATAAAGGATACACATCGCCAGGAAAAAATTATGAAGAACAGCTAAGTCGCTCTAATGAAGAAAACCTAATTGTGACGGAAATTATAAATCAGTCCAAAATGAGATATCAACAATTGTTTGCCATAGAGGCTTCAATTACAATATTTGCAGATTTGACTTTACATGCAGGAGACATGATTGAATGTCATTTTCCAGAAATATCGTCCAAGAAAACTCAAATCATAAGTCCAAAAAAATCTGGCCTATATATGATAGTAGACCTATGCCATTATATCTCAACTAATGGACCCTCATATACTAGATTGAACTTAGTTCGAGATTCTTATGGCAGGAGAATAACCTAATGCAAACACCAATCTACGAAACAGTTTTACAAATAGAAAAAGAACTAGACTCGGAATGTTCCAAGCAAAGAAGAAGGCACTTGGAAAATGAATTAGAAAGATTACTGGCATATATTGAAAGACATCCAAATATAGAGTATACTCCAAACTCTCTTCAATTATTTTGCGATGAAAATCCAGATGCCTTAGAATGTAGGGTGTATGAGGAATGATGGATGTAAGGGGATATAAAAGTTCCGGTGAATTAGATGAGTATAAGTATACTGGAACTTATGATGGTATAGTAGTTGCTTGTAGTTGGATATCAGAAACTGATGCAGGAAAGAGACAAACTCTACAAGAAAAATTACAAGATACAGATAATGATGGCAACCCAAAAGCAACAGCAAAACCAAAAGTAAAAGTCAGAATAAATCAAGTCCATACCCCAGATAAAACGCAATTACCAGACCAAAAACTTCCTTGGGCTGATATAGATGTTCCATTGACATCTGGTAGTGGTTCACTCGCAACTGGAGATACTCCACAAATTAAGCCTGGAGATGCGGTAAGAGTAAGATTTAAAAATGGCTACATCGGAAAACCAGTTGTAATTGGACTGAATTATAGAAATTTATACGAAAATATTTCTTATACTGGACCAAACCCAAATCCTTCTTTTGGATTAGATTCTTTTTGGGAGAACTCAAAAAATGCAGTTCTTCCGTCATTCCATTATGACAAAGCACAAATATTACCGAATGCCTGGGACATAACATACAGTCATTTTGATTTAAATCTGCAACCATTTGAAAGTGATTTGGATTTACCATGCCCAAAAAGAAATGATGATGCAAATGCAGTAAAAACTGCTCTATCGAATTTAATTAAAGATGTAGAAAGAATCAAAAGACAAGTCAATCAATTTGCTGCCAATCGACTTGACTTTATAAATGAAATACAAGCAAAAGTAAACAAGTATGCTGAAATAATATCTGGTTGGATATCCAGAAAAATTAAATGGTTACAGGAAGAAATACTCAAAAAAATAAATGCTGCATCAGTTGCAACTTCAAATGCACTACCTTTAAATGCAAGATTTCCAATTAGAGAAGGACAGAATATATTAGTTCAGGTAATATATTGTTTGTTTAATAAAATACTTGATAAGATAACAGATGCACTTGTTAATCTTTTACTTGACATGATTGATAGATTTATTACCGTTCCTTTATGTGCAATTGAAAATTTATTAACTTCTTTAATTGGAAAAATATTAGGATTAATCACTTCAGTTCTTGGTGCAGTTGCATCTATCATTGGGCAGATTACGGGACTTGTAACACAAGTTTTAGATTTTATTATTGATCTACTTTCTTTGTTTAATTGCGAACCAAATGACAAATGTCCTGAAGTAAATAAATGGAATTTACTTTCAGCTGCAGGAGACAACACAGAAGGATTCAATCTAGATCTAAACAGCATCGTAAAAAAAGCAGAAAGTTTCGCACAGCAAGTAGGAAATATAGCAAAAACTGTTTATGATCCAGACACTGGTTCTTTGTTAGGTGTAGATATTGATGACTTTGATTTGAACTTTAATGATGTTTTGAGTGATTTATCTTGTAGTGGTGCTCCACTTTTTTGTGGTCCTCCTAGAATATCTTTCTTTGGTGGTGGTGGGTCCGGAGCCGCAGGAAATACCATCGTAAGTTCTGCTGGAGAATTGTTAGGAATTGATATTACTAGTTTTGGTTCTGGATATTCAAGTGCTCCATTTGCATCTATTGTAGATGATTGTGGAAAAGGGAAGGGAGCAGTAGTCAAAACTAAAGTTGGAATTATTCCACCAGAACTAGAATTTACTGGCAGGACAATTAATTCAACTACAGTAGAATTAAAATGGAAAACTAAAAGAGCCAAAAGAGTGCAAACAAATTTTGGCTCTTCCGAATTATCTGGAACAGTGAATGTCAGCCCAACTCAAAATACAACATATACAGTAAAAGCAATAGGAAAATATGGACAATACAGTGAAAAATCTTTGGTCATAAGAGTGGGTGGAACACCCACAATAGAACCAGGAGATACTATTAATGTCCCATTAGACTTGGATAATTTCGACGATCCAAGTAAATATGGAGACCCAAATGATCCTAATAATCCAGATAATGGAGAATCTGGAAGTATACCAACATCTGATGGTATTCCAGATGTAGTTAACTGCCCACCAATTCAGCCATTTATTTCTACTAGAAAATCCCCAATTACAATAGATCCAGAAGATCTAGGAGTAGTTTCCGTTTTAGTTGTTGAATCTGGATACAATTATTTGCCAGCACCTGATGGTAGTCTTGGAGGAGAAGGGAGAACTTGGGCAAACCCAGAAGATACAATTGTTCGTAGAAGTGATGGGAAATATGAATTACCATATTCTCCAGGATCTACAATTCAATTGAGACAATGCGACTATGTTACTCCTCCTGGTGGCGACGAATTTAGACCAAAAGAGGATACCGAATATATTGCCCCACAGCCACCAGAAAATTATAAAAATATTATTCGAGGATTGTCTCCGACCACTCAAACTGGAAATTATCCAGTTATGCTTTACATTTGTGAAGTTGAAATATTGAATCCTGGGATTGGGTACACTTCAGAAGACAAAATTAAGATAACTCCCGACAATGGCGCACAATTGTCTCCAAAATTTGATTCAAATGGTGCACTTATAAGAGTAGATATTATTAGTGGTGGAATAGGATTCACGGAGTTTCCACAAATTACGGTAGAATCTAAAACTGGGTTTAATGTCCAAATAGTCGCAAAACTTTGTGTAAATAGAATTGGAGATCTAATAGAAGAAGATCCTAATAGATATTCCGGACAACAAATTATAAGTGTAGTAGATTGCGTTGGTAAAAATTAATGGCACAAGGAACTAATGTACATACAAGGAGAATAGGAAATAAAGATGGCGAAATTAGATTTGGCAATATAGATTTAGATAACACCTTATCTGGAGTCAGCATTCGTAATGGATTTCCATTTCCAGTTGCACATTACATGCAAATGGATTCCACTGGAACACTTGCTGGTGGAACAAAAAATCGTTGTCCTGGAGTATATCAAATAAAGTGTGGAGATTATCCAGTTAATGATGTTGCATTTGTTTTACATGCAGTTGATGGTGACATCATTATTGGTGCACCTAGTGGTAGAGTTAGAATTTTTGGTGAAACTGTTGATATAATTGCAACTGGTGGTGGTTCATTAAAAGGAAATATAAATATCTCAGCAAATAATAATGTTAATATTGATGGAAAACAAATCAATGCTAAAGCAACAGCAGCAATGAAATTTGTGAGTTCTGGTGTTGGTCATATTACAGTTAGTAACAATTTATATTTGACCGCATCATTTATAAAGAATGGAACTTCAGATTCAGTAAAAATTCCACCTTCTTTTACTGGAAATACTGGTCCATCGGAAATAAAACAAACTTTAGAGAAAATATTATCAACATTCTTATAATTTATGTCAGCAGAATATGATGCAATTAATGTCAGTGATCAGGTAGCTATATCTGCAAATCCTACTGGCATTGGACCACCAATTCCCATTCCGATTACATTTAATCCACTTAGTGGATTTTTGCATGTAAGTGGCGCATCATTGTTTGGAAATCCAACGGTATATCCTGCTCCATTGGGAAATGTGATGATCGGACGCAGCTCTGATCTTAAATTAAAAGCATTGCCAATGCTTTATGTGAGAAGCACTCCAGATCCCCCCACTCCTAGAGATGTAATTTTAGGTGATGAGATAGGTCCAGTTGGAATATCCGTAAACTCACTGATAATCAATGTACTGAATGCGAGCACAATCACAGTCATTTCTCCATTATCCTATTGGACTGGAATAAAAAATTTAGTTGGTGCCGAAACAATTACAGGAGCAAAAGCACAAACTGGAGCAGAAGCAAGATCTGGAGCAAAAACAATTAATGGCGCAACTGTCATCAATGGTAGTTTGGATGTAGTTGGTAGACTCACTTGCTCAAATGTTTCTCTGGTTGGAACCATTAATGTTCAGGGATGGAAAGAATTTGATATCCCACACCCAACAAAGCCAAATCATAGACTCTCTCATGCATGTTTGGAAGGTCCAGAAATTGGAGTATACTATCGTGGAAAATTAATAAATGACAACATTATCATTCTTCCAGATTATTGGAAAGGATTGGTAGATCCAGAATCAATTACGGTTCAATTGACTCCTCATGGAGTTTATCAAGAACTTTATGTCAAAGAAATTCAGTGGGGATCTAGAGTTATTGTTACAAATAATTCAGGAGGGCCAATAAATTGTAGTTACACTATTTTTGGAAAAAGGAAGGATGTCCCAGATTTGGAAGTAGAATATGTTGGAACTGAAATGAAAGGAGGAAAATAATGGCAGTCTCAAAAACATTAAAGGACGACATCAGAAAAAAGAGAATACAAAAAGAAGAAAATATCAAAAATTTCAAACAAGAATTATTAGTAGTTGATGCAGAAAAAGAACCTTATGATGATGCAGTCAGAACATTAGACCTTGATATACTTTCTTCAATTGATAAAGTCAACCAGGCCATATATGACACTCAATCTGCATACCAAAATAGAATTAATTCTGGATGTTATAGTGATCTCTTCTGGAGAGTCACTGGATCAAATGGGAGTGGATTGAATTTAATCGTAGACCAATTAAATCCTGTTGGATATGGGTATTCTGTCATTTATGTCGAACCAGTCACTGGAGTAGCGACAACATTGGAATCGACAACAAAGGTTGGTTTAACGACTCAAAATTTATATGGGCTGAAATATTATAACCAACCCTACTTAAAAGATATTGGCGATACCACTTTGGGAACTTTTATTGGGCAAATTGGAGTTGGATCTACGATCCTTAATATCATATCACAAACACCAGAAGAATTAATTGTTGGATTTGAGACTGGTCAAGTAATCACAAGCTCGAAAGCTGGTGTTTTTCCGTCTCCCACAAATACTATTGTTGGATTTGGAACTACTGTGGTGACAGGATTTTCAACGGCAATAAACGAAATTATTGGAATTTCTACCGATATTTTTTATACTACTTCTATTATATTAAAAGATTCAACTATAGGATTTTCTTCTCTACCAGAAGCAGATGGTTCTTATGTTAATTACACAGTTGTAATACAACCTGAAGACTTTGAAGCACAAAAACCAAGATTCAGATATAAAGTAAAATTTACTAAAAATCCATATTCTCCAGAAACAATAGGAATATTAGATGCATCTACTGCTGGCACTGGATATAAAGTAGAATTAGATAATTCTGGATATCCATCAGCAGTGCAAGATTGGAAACCAGAATTAAAAGGAGTAGAAAAACAAGGAGAGAAAGTTAAAGAACCAAATGTTGGTGCAGATAAAATATATTTTAAAACAGGATTTGTATATCGCCCTGTTGTTGGTGGGAGTCCAGCTCCCAAAGGAACTACTTTGACTGGAATTGCAACTGCAACATTACCTTTATATTACGAATCAACTCCATCTTGTTCATCGTCAATCAATAATTCCATAACATCAGCCACAAATAATCAAACCGAAAAAGAAAATGCATTAAATGGTCCATGTGTTGCAAATGTAGAAGATGCTGCAAATGGAATAAGAGACGAAAGAAATGAATATTCCTTAAGAATATGGGGAATGAGACAATCTATTGGAAATCAAAATGACGAATTAGATAAATTGGAGGCACTTGATACATATATAAATCAGAAGTCATCAGTCATTGATGGTGAAACCTCATCAAATTGTGTATAATCATGAAAAATACTAGTTACCAGACCACAGATGCCACTGTTTCGGTTCGAGGAAAGGTTGTACATTCTACTGTAATAAATCTTCCGGAGAATTGGAAGGACTCAATCGACCCTAAAACAATTACCGTAATATTGACTCCAATTGGCGCACACCAAAATTTAATTGTTAAAAAAGCAAGCTCCCAAGAAATTGAAATACAATCAAATGGTAGCATCCCAATAGAATGTTATTATTATGTATCCGCAGAACTAAATATTTAAAAAGAACTGAGAAATGGCGTATCAAGGCATATCAGTAGGAACCACTCCAAATGATGGAACTGGCGACAGTTTATATGATGGGGCACTAAAAATTAATAGCAATTTTTCTGAAATATATAAAACATTCGGAAATGGAGATGTACCAGGAAGTTTATTGAGGCCAGTAACAACGACCTCTATAAATAAGACATTACAAAATAATGAATTTTGTACTGTTACTTCATCAGGAGTGACAGTAACTTTACCTCCTTTCCCTTACAGCGGAAATGAAGTTTCTATTAGTATAGGTGATTTTACTAACACTACTATTGCCAGGGGATCTTCTGCTACGATTATGGGACTAGCCGAAAATTTAACTATTGATTTCCCTTATGTTGCTACAAATCTAATTTATTCAAGCGCAACCAACGACTGGAGAATAAAATGAGTCTTTTAAGTCAATTTATTGGTGGTGGGTTACTACCATTCAAAATAAATCCTACTGCCCTACCTCTTGAAATTTTAATCGTTGGTGGCGGTGGAGGTGGAGGAGCATATTTTGGTGGTGGCGGTGGAGCAGGCAGAGTTATTTTTACATCAGATATTTTAGTTCTTCCTGGAGTTCCATATACAATAACGGTTGGTGCGGGTGGAGCCGGTGGAGTTTGGGGATCCGCATATCCTGGAACTACTGGGACAGATTCTTATTTTTCTAAATTATCTTCTCAAGGAGGAGGAGGTGGTGGAAGTGCAGCCGGAACTTCGCTTATAGGTAAGTCAGGAGGTTCTGGTGGTGGTGGTGGAAGTGGATATTCTGGAGGAGGAGCTCTTTATCAATCAATTGCAAGCTATAATTTTGTTTCTTCTGTAGATTCTGCTACTTTTTTAATTAGTTCTGGAAATAATGGAGCAACAGGAAGTACTGGTGGAGGGGGAGGCGGTGGTGCCGGAGTATCCGGGAGTAGCGTTTCTTATGGTGGAAATGGAGGCGACGGACTTCAATATTCAATCACAGGAACTCCGACCTATTATGGTGGAGGTGGTGGTGGTGGATGCTACTATCCATATAGATCAGTAGCTGTTGGTGGACAAGGAGGCGGTGGAAATGGAAATTGGTATACCACTCCTGGTAGTAATGCAACTACTAATACTGGTGGTGGTGGTGGTGGATCTGACCAATATGGATATAATGGTGGAAATGGAGCATCCGGAATTGTAGTTGTTGCCTATAAAAATACCTACTCCGAACCAACTTCCATAAGTGGTACTTACAGCACTCCTTCTCGTGCTGGTTATAGAGTTTACAGGTTTACTACTTCTGGTTCAATTACATTTTAAAAAAATATGGCCCACTTTGCACAAATTAATCAAGAAAATCAAGTTCTTCAAGTGATTGTTGTTGGAAATGATGATTGTAAAGATCAAAATGGACACGAATCAGAAGATGTAGGAATTTTATTTTGTAAAAAACTTTTTGGAAATGAAACAAATTGGAAACAAACAAGTTATAATAGCAATTTTAGAAAAAATTATGCCGCAATTGGATACTTTTATGATTCAGTAAGAGATGCTTTTATACCACCAAAACCCTTTGAAAGTTGGTCCTTAAATGAAAATACTTGTACATGGGAAGCTCCAGTAGCAGCTCCAGCGCAAAAAGATGATAATTTTATTTCATATGTCTGGTCGGAACAAGAACATAACTGGAAAATTTATAATCATTCAGATTGAGCTTGACAGCCCCCCCAACGAGTGGTATGATGGAGTGCCAAACCAAGATTTAAATGGAAGAAGAATATCTGACAAGATGTGTTGTGGATCCATTGAAACGAACTTTCAATCTCTATTCGAGCGAGGGTTCAGAAAAACAAGTGGCATGTGAAACCGTAGACCAATTCATGAATGTGTTAAACTTGGTCCGTATCCTAATTGAAGATGAGGATACACTTGTTTATGTCAATCCATTATGAAAATCAATTACAAAGACCTAAAAGAAGTCCCAGTAAAGACAACTCCACAAAATGTAAAAGAAGCAAATGAAAGTCTATTTTATTCAAAAATGAATCTACCAGACGCAGCAAAACATTGTGGCATGAACATTAAAGAAATGAAATTGACTTTCTTCGAATATTTAAAGTATAATCCAGCAACATACAACCAATAAATAAACAAAAGTAAAGGAACTATTCTATGGAATACAGAATAGAAGCCAGGTATGTTTGGTACGAATCTGGAACAAGAATCGTTCTCATGTATTTTATAAATTCGGTTCCTTTTACTTTTGATGAATTACCAGATGAGTGTATAACTGATTTGGAATTAATTAAATTAGCAGACAATGAAAGAAGATTTGATCCAGAAGATCTATACAAATCTTCTCAATATTTAATTCTAGAAGAATGTCATCCTCTTATGTTCGAACTAGAATTAGAAAATCCAGAAATGTTGCCTATTGATTAATGCCGAATTAGCTCAGTGATAGAGCGCCATACTTGTAATATGGATGTCATCGGTTTGATCCCGATATTCGGCTTGAGTTCTTTAAAACTCTAAAATGTCACTTATTTCACAAACAGACCGCCAAATGGTCATTGAAGCACTTGAATATTATGTTCAAAAACTTAAAGACGATGATTGCACACAAGCATCCATCAATGCTTTCCAAACTCTACTCAACTGGATCGAATTGGAGCACTTCAAACATGAGGATTAATTTGTGGTTCTGTCCAGAAATGAAACAATGGCGGTGGACCCTCACAGACAACTCTAGGCCAATTTGTAAACAGGAATCTGGACAACAACCACATCTTCGTGACGCAATGAATGATGTTTCAAATACTGTAGAATATATGATGGAATGCAAACAAAACTAAGTAGTAATACTCAATTATAAGATACATAAAGTATATCACGATTATATTTCTTATGATTAACTCATTAGAAATTTCTACTTTTTTATTTCTATTGTTTATTATAATTTCTTTATTTCGCCCCTCTAGTTAGGGGTTTTCTTGTAACTAAATAAGTCATAAGGAATTTATAAAGATAATAAAATGGGTCTTTCAAGATTAGAAAATTTCTTGCGTGCAATAAAGGGAACTATCATATATGTTGACCCTAACGCATTGGATGCAACAGACTCAATTGAAAATACTGGAACTTCACCAACAAGACCGTTTAGAACTCTACAACGCGCATTGGTAGAGGCAGCAAGATATTCTTATCTCCCTGGCCAAAATAATGACAAATTTGGCAATACTTCCATTGTTTTATATCCAGGGGATCATTTAATTGATAATAGGCCAGGTCTTATACCAAATGGTTCTAGTTTTCTTTTTAGGAACGGAACTACAACATCTAATTTTGATCAATTTTCGTTAAGAACAAATTTTGATGTCACCGCTGACAATAATGATCTATACAAATTGAATTCGGTTCATGGTGGAGTGATCGTTCCCAGAGGTACATCAATTGTTGGGATGGACCTACGAAAGACAAAAATAAGACCAAAATATGTACCAGATCCAACTGATGATACAATTGATCATTCTGCAATTTTTAGATTGACTGGCGCTTGTTATTTGTGGCAATTTTCAGTATTTGATGCCGATCCAAATGGACAGTGCTTTACAAATTATACCAACTTGAAACTTGTCCCAAATTTTTCTCACCATAAGCTTACAGCGTTCGAATATGCTGACGGTATTAATAATGTAGCTTTGGATGGAGTGGGCACATTCGAAAGAACTGATCTGGAAATGTATTATGAAAAAATTAGTATCGCATATGGCGATTCTAGTGGAAGAAAAATTGAGCCTACTTATCCAGCGACCATAGACATCCAGCCTAAAATTGATGAGTATCGAATTGTAGGTTCAAAAGGAATTCAAATTGGAATTACTAGCATTACCGCTAGTAATTCCAAAATTACAGTAACATTAGATAATGATTTTGAAGATGTTCAAGTCGATACTCCAATCAGAATTGATGGTGTATCAGTTGCTGGGTATAATGGACAATATGTAGTAAGTAGTGTACTGGCAGCAAATAAAATTCAATATAATGTTTCGGAGACTCCAATTATTGCAAATGGAGGTTCTGGTGGAACACTATCAGTAGTGGCAGATACAGTAACTTCTGCTTCTCCTTATGTCTTTAATATATCATTGCGTTCTGTATATGGTATGTCTGGATTACATGCAGATGGATCAAAGGCAGATGGATTTAAAAGTATTGTTGTTGCGCAATTTACTGGAATCTCACTACAAAAAGATAATAATGCATTCGTAAAATATAACCCAGCAACTGGTCTATACGAAGATAGAACAACATCATCTACGGTAAATCTATATTCAGATTCACTTGCTCGCTATAAACAAGGATATGTTAATTATCATGTCAAGGCTAGCAATGGCGCAATCATTCAGGCAGTATCTATTTTTGCCATTGGCTATGCGGAACAATTTGTGGCAGAGTCTGGTGGAGACCAGTCAATTACGAATTCAAATTCCAACTTTGGCGCAAAATCATTAGTATCAAAAGGATATAATGTCAATGCGTTCACAAGAGATGATGTTGGATATATTACTCATGTTATTCCACCACAAAAAATTCCAACAGAACAGACATCAAATTTCCCATACATAGAATTTGATGCCATAGATGTAACAAAAACACTATCAGTTGCGAGTTCTAATAGACTTTATCTTTATAATCAAACGAATCAATCAAATAGACCTTCAAATATCATTGATGGATATCGAATTGGTGCCAAACCAAGTGATACTTTGAATGTATTGATATCTGGACAAGAATATGGTGCTCCTATAGTGATGCAAGGAATTTCTTTGCAGACTGACTATGAGAAAGTTTATAAAGTAAAAAAGAAAGCAAACGGAATCAATAATGAAATTAATTCTAACACTATCACATTAACAGGAAATCACGATTTTATTAATGGTGAATCAATAAGAATTATTAGTTCTAATGGATCATTGCCAAATGGAATTGAACATAATAAAATATATTATGTAATTACAAATACTACTCTTAGTGTTCTTGGCGCAAATCAAATCAAATTAGCTAAAACATATAATGATGCACTTAATGGAGCAAATTCTTCATCTGATATTGATCTTTATAGTTTAGAAACGGGAAATCTAAAGGTAATTAGTAGAGTTTCGGACAAAAATTCTGGAGAAGTTGGACATCCTGTTCAGTGGGATTCTACTAACAACCAATGGTATATTCAAGTAACAAGCGCAAATCAGATTTATACTAAACTTTTGTCCGCTGGAATAAGCGTAACAGCAAGAACATACATTAAAAGAATAGTTGATACCAGAGGATTAAATGACAGGATATTCAAATTTAGATATGTAATACCGAAAGACTCAACCATAAAAGGAAGACCTCCATTAGATGGTTATGTTGTCCAAGAATCAACCTCAAATAATTTACCCTCTTTATCAGAACTTTCCGCTCAATTTAACATTGATTCTAGTACAATTTCCAATTCGGATAGCATCAAAAATCCCAGAATTATATCTAATGCCTCTTACTCCGGAGAAACTGCGACAATTACCACTGAACTTCCACATAACTTATCTATTGGATCCCAAGTAGAAATAAATCAAATTATAAGTTCTTCTAATCTAACTGGGTTGGACAACTCTGGCTATAACGGAACATATACAGTAATATCAATTCCAAATTCTTTACAATTTACATATAATAAAACACCAAATCCTGGAACATTTTTGAATTTAGTTTCTTTGCGCGATAAAAATCTTCCTCATTTCTCTCGCAAAAAATACAAAGAAACATATTACATTTACAGAAGTGAGCAGATACAAGAATACATTAAAGATAAGCAAGATGGAATATATCACATCATATTGGTCAATAGCTCGAATTCGCCTACAGTAAGTGAATTCTCTGACTTGAAATTCTCTCAACCAATTCAAAATTTATATCCCCAAGAAAATAGAGACAATTTAGATTCAGATCCAAAATCTTCTGTGTCATATGCATTGCCAGAACCAGTTGGACAAGTGGTAATAGACAATCCACAAAACAGTATCACAAAAGAAACTTTTGAAAAATTTGTTAGCGACCACAAAATAGGATTTGGCGTTACTGACATAAGATCGTCTTCTACTGGAACTGCACACACATTCTATACTAACATAGATCATGGATTAAATGGCATTTCCGGATTAACAATAATTTCCTCTGGTGCTGGCTATGGAAGTGGTGCTGGTGCAGACTTATATAATGCTCGCCTCGTTGGGTTTGCTGGATCTACTGTAGGAGAAAATGCTACTGCACTCATCCGTGTAAATGCGACCGGCCAAATTACCAACATAAAAATAATAAATCCAGGTAGTGCATATGGAGTTGGAAATACTCTATCTGTTGTTGGCGTTGCTACCACAAATTCTCATGTAGTTGGGGTAGTGAGTGTAAATGCAATTGTCAATTCCGCAAATGACATCGTAACAATAGATGGAATTAAAGAAGACAATTATACACAGTATAATAATCTTTATAGAATTACTGGGATTTCTAGTAGTAGAGCAATACAGGTAGCATCGGCTTCCACTATCACTCCGGTACCAACTGCGGGAATTTCTACTGAAGTCAATACTAACTCTATAATTTCTCAACTGGGTCCCAAGGCATTATTAGTTTCTTCGCTTACTCACCAAACAGGTTCTAGGTCTGGCATATTAACTACGACCACTGCCCATGGACTGAGAATCAATTCCAAAGTTAGATTATTTGATCCAACAAATCAGAGATATAATGATGATTTCATAGTAAATAAAATCAATAGTGTATTTTCATTTAATGTCAATTTAGGATTTACCACAACAAGTCAACTCGACAAAGGTACATTCTATGCATATACCCACACATACTCTTCAAATTCTGGATCCATATCAAAAGAAGAAGAGAAAAACACTTCCAGAATAATTCCAACTTATTCTGGAATTTCTGCTACATTATCTTCTGGAGTTTCTATTTCCAGTTCAACTATATCTATCACTAATGCGACAACAACTGGCTTAAAAATTGGAGATTTCATAATAATTGATAATGAAATTTTAAAAATTAAACAAACAATAACTTCAAATATAGTTTCTGTAATTCGTGGTGTGTTGGGTAGTCCCATCGAAACTCACAGTCTTAGTTCAGTAGTTAGAAAAATTTCTCCAGTTCCCATAGAATTAAGAAGACATTCTATTTTGCGTGCTTCTGGACATACTTTCGAATATGTTGGATTTGGTCCAGGTAATTACTCCACTGCATTGCCAGAATCGCAAGACCGACAAATTAGTCCACGAGAAGAATTGCTATCGCAATCTTTCAAAACTGATGGTGGAATTAATGTATTTACTGGAATGAATAATGATGGAGATTTTTATATTGGAAATAAAAAGGTTAGTTCTGCCACTGGACAAGAAGAAGTTTATGATGCGCCAATACCTACTGTAACTGGAGAAGATACTGTAGATAGATTTGATATCTCCAATCCCATTGAAATTAATGTTACTAGATCCATTCAAGTAGAGGGTGGACCAAATAAAGAAGTAATTTCCAAATTTGATGGTCCTGTGATTTTCAACAATAAAATTACATCCACATCTGAAAAGGGCATTGAAGCTAACTCTATCTTTATTCAAGGATCATCTGAAGTCTCCAGAAAGATTAGTATAGGAAATACTGTTCCAGTCGTCATAGGAAACACTGGAGATATTGACTTCAATACTGTACCAAATAATGGAGAAAATGCTGGATGGATATTTACTAACCAAAATGAATGGAGAAGATTTGGGCCAATTCAAAATTCAAATGGACACTATAGTGGAATATGGTCTGGCACACATTATGGAACATATTATGGAGATGGTTCTGGATTAAGTGGATTGGATCCAGTATGGAAAACTAGCCCAACCGGAATTCACACTTCCAGTAATGTTGGGATAGGAACTACACAAGCAAGTTCAACTCACAAATTGGAAGTTATTGGATCTACAAATATTAATGGAATTCTCAATGTGGGTGAAATTATTGAGAGAATTACAGTAGATACTTCTACAGTTCTAGGTAGTACCGTAACTGTAGCATCTCCTCTCAATATCAATTTGAATGACAATAATGTATACTATTACACCATATCTGCAGTTGGAAATTGGGCAATTAACTTTATATCTAGTAATTTGCAATCATTAAATGAATTCATGAAAGTTGGAGAGACCTTAACTGTTGCCGTTATGACTACACAAGGAGGGACTGCATTCTATAATCCTTCTGTTTTAATTGACAATACTTCTATTAATGTATTTGAATATGGAGATTTGTCAATTACAGAAGGAAATCCAAATGGAATTGACATGTATACCTATGTAATCATCAAAAAATCCAATTCAGGAACAATTAGTGATAGATTTACAGTATTGCGTTCATTGTCACAGTACACTCAGCAGTAACTAAAATGCCACTATTAGGAGCAATTGGCAATGCATCAGAGTACTCCTATAGGGGTACTTATGATAACAATCCAAAAATAGTATTAAATGATTTAGTTGATGTAGATCCAGGCGGTATATACGAAAGTCCATTGATACCAGTTAAAGACATTAACTACAAGGTTCCAATTTCAATTAGTGGTGCTGGCGAGTACTACATAGAGAAAACCAACTTCAAAAAAGTATTCAATAGCACCAAAATAACATTTGACCAAACCTCTACTACATTTGATGCAGATTTTCCACTCCCAACATATGGTACTCAACCATCTTATGTTAGAGTAGATGAGCTAATAGGTCTTAGAGTTTTGGGAGTTCCGCCAAACATAGTTAATACAAATTTAATTGTAGTTAGTAGAACTCCAGTAGAATATTCAATTTCTTTGAATGGAAATGTACCATTAGATTTAAGAACTGGTCCATACGATCTTACAGTAAACGGTAGTACACAAATAGATGATAGAGCATTTCAAGGAACTGGAGTTGGCACAGAATTTTATGGGAGATCTTATAATACTATTGTAACTATAGGAAAAGAGCAATACACTTGGAAAGTAACAACTAAGCAGGCAGAATCTCCATCAAATTTATCATTTAATAACATTACTAATGTCCAATATTCAACTGAAATTATTAGTGGTACTTATGTTGTTTCCGGATTAAATCCATTATTTAATTATAGAGCAGAGATACTTTCAACTGAAGGAGCATTTAGTATAAACTACAATGATTTTGTTACATCTGAAATAGTAAAGAATTTAGATATATTGAGGCTGAAAGTCAACTCTTCTGGATTTGACAATGGAGAAAAAGCTGTAACAATTAGAATTTCTGTTGATGGAACTAATGGAACCGTAGGCTCTGCATCTACTACATGGTTAGTAAGAACACTGGATAATACGCCATCAAATTTATCTTTTTATAGTGTTCTAAATGCTCCATTAAAAGCTCTAGTTTTTAGTGAGATAATAATTGTTACTGGACTTTCGAATGGAATTTACTTTGATGTAGACATTGTTTCTGGTCGCGGAGCATTATCCGTAAATGGCAGTGGATTTGTCACATCAGCAAAGATAAGAAATGGAGATAGATTACAACTACGACTTATCACTTCAAATAATTGGTTGGAACCAGAAAATACCGTAGTAAGATTAGGAAATGCTACAACAAATTGGCTGGTCACAAATAGATCAATCGTAGCAAATTCTGACCCAAATGCTTCATATTTGATTTACGCTTTCCCACTAGAAAGAATTAATCAATTCAGAGATGCTAGTCCTGAGGTCAGAACAAGTAGTTCGTTGCCTTTAGGATTGAGATCAACAGCATCAATTACATCAGTTACTGGAAGAAGTAGTCCATCAATATCGAACGAACAGAGTAAATATTATTTGAGTTCTTATAAATTAGCAAAAGGAACTTCGACAAAACAATTTGAAGTAAATTACTTAGCGATAGATACTGATTCTACTCAGGCTTTGGGGCTAAGTGATTTTACTATGGAAATGTGGATAAGGGCCAGTGAATTTAGTTTTGGCGGAGAAGTGGGAATGTCAATATTTTACCCATCATATATTGACAATAGAAATGCTAATGATTACTTCTTCCAATTGTTCCTTAAAGGAGATAATTGGGCAAATAGTTCTGGATATAAGCGTGGAATTCTATTGGGTTATCCTGATTCTAGTGGTATAGTACGAACAATATGTGAAACATCTTATCAAGTTTTTACGACAAATACTTGGCATCATGTTGCTTTGACTAGGAGTGGAAGTTCTTTCTTCATTTGGGTGGATGGAGTCAATGTCGCTAGTGGGACTAGAAGTATGAATTTAACTTCTACAAGATACAATTATATGATTCCAAATTTCCAGAGATTGATTTCCGGTGATTTTTATGTACAAGATCTAAGATTGTATAGAGGACTAGCAAAATATACATCGAGATTTAGTCCAGCCACTTCTGTACCTTCTATTATGGAGCAATATTCACCATAAATAAAAGAAAACTATAAAAATGGCTAATAGATATCCATTAATATTTGATCCATTAGATAATAAATTAAAAGAAATCCCTTCTGGTGATAATTTAAATCTCACTGGATCTGGAATTGTTGGCGTTTCCTCTATTACTTGTGGTGGGATAATAACAGGAAGACAGAGATTTTCTGTTTACAATAATGTAGTAGTAACAACAAATGTCACTCTGACTGCAAGTGACATGAATAAAGTATTGTTATTAAATACTTCTGCAGAAAGAACTGTCATTCTTCCCATTGGATCATCTATTGAAGTTGGTGATTGGATTCGTATTGTTGATGTTGGAACTGATGAAACTAATACTGGTAATGCATATAAAAAAAATATAATAATTGATCCAAATAATGCAGACAGAATTCAAGGTGGCTCTGCTGGTGATACTTTAATTATGGATGTTGACGCTCAAGCATTGACATTGATGTGGTGTGGTTCTACTTATGATTGGCGTATTGTAAACTAATTAAGGAGAACCAGAAATGCCCCAATACTCATCCTCTTTTAGAAATAATATTCGTCGTGAAAGAATCACAGATGGTACATTTGTTAGAACATTGACCATAAATCTAACAGATTATGGTACAATCTCATCAACAAATTATGAAGCGAATGGCGATCTAGTTAAAAGAGCATACAGTGATATTACCAATCGTGTATATGATCCAAATGTTTTGGTCCAGTTGAATGTTCCTGCAGGTGATTATTATTTTAGAGGAACTGCTGATGTCAATCAGAGTATTGTTTTTGAGTCTCCACAAGGAGGACAAGTCAAAATTGTTGGTGCAGGTACAAACGGATCGAGGCCACTTTCAACGACACTAGCATCACAAACAAAAGCACAGAATTATGCATCTATATCGAATCATTGGAGAACGAGATTCCATTTTTCTTACAATGGAATTTACTATAAATCACAACATGGTGGCACTTATGGTGTTGGTGGATTTTCTAATATTGCGTTTTTTGGTACTTGGATTGATTCTCCAGGGAATCAATTGGCAGTTGGCAGTATAGATAGCAGAGGATTTTCTGGAAGTGCCAGGCTTGAATATTGTGCATTTCATGGATTTAATGGACCAAGTGCAAATAGTACTGGAATTCTTGCGGATAGTTCAATAATTAGTGCTTATTCTATTATTGTCTCCAATTGTAATAGAGGAATACAAGCATCAACTGGGGGTTCTTTTGCGTCTTACAGTGCAAATACCGATTCAGATAGAGATATAATCGCTAATATTAATGAGCATGGCATTATTGCTTTTGATAATTCAGTAATAAGATTGGGAACAGGAGCACATATCAGAAATACTGGAGGTTATGGAGCATATGCATTTTCTTGCTCTAATATAAGTATTGAAGGTAGTTCAATTTCTGGAAATGCTTTATCTTCAGTATATGCATATCCAGGAACATCTTCATACATAGATACATCTACCGGAGCACCATAAGAACATTCCATAAGTATAAATAAAAAGAAAGGGGATAGTGAACCTTAGGAGAAACAATGGGAGTAGACAAAAATTTCGTTGTTAAAAACGGCCTTGAGGTAAGCGAAAATTTAATCTATGCTGATGCGGACGCACAAAAAGTTGGCATAGGAACAACATCCCTAGAATATGCCCTAGAAGTCATAGGGGATGTATCATTTACTGGACAATTGCTCACTCCACCAGAAGTAAGTGCTGTTGGCTCTGTTTCTGGAATTGCGAGTGCTACATCTCCTCAATTTATAACTGGAATTAATACAAGTAGTTTTAGAGTATATGATTTAGTTGATGATGGTGTCGGTGGTATAATAGAAACTGGAACAAAGGTAGTTTCAATAGGGATCAATAATATACAAATTGATCCGTCGCATACTAGAACTTCCGGATCCGGATCAGTAAATTTAACTGTCACTAGATCTAAGTATTCCGGAAATAAAGATGACATTTTAGTTTCTGGTGGACCAGGAAGTTCTCCTGTATGGAAACCACTCACAAGACCAATTGTTTCTACATCATCAACTTCCTCTGTTAATTACCCAGTATTTGCATCTGGTGCTGGAACCACAGTTGTAAATATCAACACAAATAAATTATCTTTTAATCCATCTTCTGGTAACTTTGGTATAAACACATCAAATCCAAAAGTTACTTTGGATGTAGATGGTGATGCAATTTTTACTGGTGTTGTCACAGCAACTACTTTTAATGGAATCGCATCAACATCAATAAATGTAATCGGTGGCATTGGATCAGTAACACAATTAACTGTTTCTGGGATAGCCACAGTAGGATTTGTTTCGGCAACAAATGTATCGGTAGCACAAACTGTCATTGCAAATACAGTAGATGCACTTACATATTTTGGTAGCGGCCAAGCTTTATCTGGAATCGTCACACAAATTACTGCTGGTATAGGAGTTAGATTATCCCCCACAGAATTACCAGGAAAAGGTGTTGTAACGGTAGACTCATATTTCCCAATTGGAAAAACCATTTTCGTCACTCAAAATGGAAATGATTCGAACAGTGGACTTACAGAAAGTGATTCCAAGAGAACAATTAAAGCAGCAGCAGCTATCGCTTTCCCAGGAGACACTATAAAAGTATTTCCTGGTGTTTATGTAGAAGAAAATCCAATATACTTATCTAAAAGAGTTGCAGTGGAGGGCACAGAACTTCGAAATTGCGTAGTAACTCCAAAGTACACTGACAGAGACTTATTTTATGTAAATAATAGTTGTCATATTACAGATTTGAGCTTCATTGGACCAGAAATGACAAATGGAGCTTCTATTGTTACATTCCAACCTCTTGCCGGAGTTGCAACTGATAGATTTTTTGATGCTGCAAGAATGATTCGTTATAATTTAGATTTCATTGCTTCCGAAACAGTAGGATACTTGACAAGTACAGATTATAAGAGTCCAGCATTCGTAATTCCTACCGGAAACCCAACTGACTGTAGCGATGACATTAAAGATGTAATGAAATCTGTTATCCATGATATTACAAGAGGTGGAAATCTCAAGTGTGTTGGTGCTGGCAAATCTTATTTTAATGATTCTGGATCACTTCTTCATATCACCGGAATAGATACAAATGGATATAGTGTAAAAGAAGCCACAATTGAAGCCCTGAGATATTCTGCAGGCATTGCTCGTTCTTGTATCAATAATGTTTCCTGGACTGGAAATTATCAATCAAAATATAGTCAAGTCAAAGATCTTGCAATGCAACCAGACATTGCAACTGGTTCCAATGAAAATATTGGGTCTTGTTCAAATGTCGTTTCTGCAATTTATTCTTGTGTTGGTGTCGTAACCACAATATTACAACAAGGATTGTCAGTTCTTGGTGCCGGAATCAATACTACTTTCCCAGGAAACTCTGGTGTTGGAATTAGTTCCGTAATTGGCATTACGAGCGCAATATATGATCACATATCTGGTGAAACTACAATACTTGCTCCAACATTATCTGTTAAATCGGGAGATATTGTAGAAGTAAGAGATCTCGTTTTCAATTGCACTTCTGGAGGTTCGATTGGAACCCAAAAATATCCATCTGGTGCTTATGGTCATCAATTTGATGTTATATCAGTCAATAATAATGGTTCTTTTGTAATCAATACTGGAGTCTCCACTATCTCTCATAATTATGTTGGAGGTGGATTTGTAGTGAATCGCTCAATTAATGTCACGAATGCTTCTTATAGCAATGCAACTGGTATTACAACTATTACTGCTCCTGGTGCTATCGTAAAAGTTGGTCAATTTGTTAGACTCCACGATCTCAAATTTTCCTGTACTAGTGGTGCCGGAACAACTACCTTATATCCAACAGGAAATCTTGGATATGATTTCAAAGTCATTCAGGTGATAGGAACCGGAACTACTTTTGTCGTCAACACTGGGGTTTCTACAATTCCACATACTTATGTGAGTGGTGGCGTAGTATTTCCACCATATTCTCCAGGTGTTGGTCCAATTACTCAAGGTCCTTATATTAGAAACTGTACAAATTTTGTTCCTGGTAGTACTGGAATGAAAGTTGATGGATTTGATGCTGAACCAGGCGATCAAGATGACATTGGCGTAACTGGAACAATGAGTGTTGACTCTTATACTCAATACAATCAAGGTGGTATTGGAGTTTCAATTACCAATGGAGCATATGCTCAGTTGGTTTCTATCTTTACGATTTGTGATGATATTGCAATATATACAGCATCTGGTGGCCAGTGCGATATCACAAACTCCAACTCTTCATTTGGCACAAAAGGCTTAGTAAGTGATGGCGTCGGAGACAATAATACCAAGTCAATTTATCGTTATACTGGCATTGCAAACACCGATGCACAAGATAGTCAATCGATCATTGAAGTTTCTGGCATTGGAAATTTGAGACCATATGACGGCCAAACATTACATTTTGGTGAGCTATATTATACAGTACAAAGTATTTCAATTACTAATGGTGGTTCTGGATACACACAAGTACCATCGGTAATTATCGACTTTCCAAATGGACCCAATGGAATTCGTGCAGAAGCAACTGCAAATATCTCCAATGGTTCGGTGACTTCTATCGATATCATTAGTACTGGTTCTCAATATAGACTAATCGATTCTCCGTCAATTGCAATTGGTGGTCCAACTGGCGTAGGTGTAACCGCAACTGCACAACTGAATTTGAATCCAATTTATTATACAGTAGAATCAGCAACTTTACCTAATGCAGGAATATCTACAGTTACTCTTAATACAAATCTAAATAATACAGTAAGTATTGGAACTACTGTTTATTTAAATCGTTTGAGTCTCCAAATTGCATCATCTCATTCATTTGAATGGGTTGGTTCAGGAAACAACATTAATACCGCAAAACCTGCTCTTGGTGGAGTGACAATTCAAGAAAATGAAGTTATCAAATTAAATGGTGGTCAAGTTGTTTATACTAGTACAGATCAGGCAGGAAACTTTAGAATTGGCGACGATTTCACTGTAAATCAATTGACAGGAACGATTTCTGGTAGAGCGGCAGAACAAAATATTATAACTACAGTAACTCCACTCATCATTGCATTAGGTAAATAAAAATGGCAGCAGTAGCACTTAACAGTTTTAAAACAATTCGAAAAAATATATCAACAAGTAGTGTTGGTATATATACCTGTCCATCTGGTGTTTCTTCTATTATTATTTTGGCTCAGGTCACCAATTTGACAGCAGATACTACATCTCAGGTTACTGCAATACATTCTCGTCCAGGTGAAACTCCAATAGATTATAAGTTCGCAAATGGTGCGTATGTTCCCCCAAATGATAGTGTGAGTTTAGTTCCTGATGGTAGATTAGCACTAGAGACTAATGACATCATTAAAGTACAGGCGACTGGAAATGATGAATTGAACATTGTATTAAGTGTCCTCGAAACAGCAAAATAATAAGTAAATGGCTAAAATAATCTCAGGAAGAGTTAAAAAAACTCCACAATCAGGAATCACGAGTGATCGATACGAATTTCTAGGTTTGGAACAGGCCGAACCGGACCTAGGAGATCCTTTAATTGGTCCATCTTCTGTTACTGCAAAGCCATATACTGGAAATTTTAGTAATTTATACTTTGTTGCTTCTGATGGATCTGGAAATCGATATTGGACAAAACAGACCAATATTATTTCTGGTGGGGTATTAACTCCAGGTGCAATTACAGTTCGTGATGAAGGAGTTGTTGTTGGTTCAGTTAACCAAATCAATGATATAAATTTTGTTGGATCTGGTGTGACCATAACAAGCCCAGCTTCTTGGGTTGGAGCGGGTTCTAGTTCAGTAGATGTTCGAATAACAGTAACTGATGTTGGAGCAGCTGGCAATATTGGTAATATTCAGTATAAAGGTTCTAATGGATTTTTAGCTGGTGCCAATCAATTCACATACAATCCCACAAATAATAGAGTGGGAATACGATCTGAATCGCCAAGAGCAGCTTTAGATGTTAATGGCGATGTAAATATTTCTGGATTTGCCACAGTAGCAAATTTAAGATCTAATGGCGCAATAATTACTTCAGATTTAACTTCGTCTTCTTCTACATTTGATACGGTAATAGTAGATGATACATTAACTACTGATATTCTTGATGTCAGAGCAATAAGTATCGAATCTTCCTTTGGTGGCTCAGGTCAGTACATAAGAACTACTGGAACTAGAGTAGAATGGGGATCAGTTGACGATTTAATAGGTGCCCAAGGCTTTCAGGGGATACAGGGGTCTCAGGGAAGACAAGGTGCTCAAGGTGCTCAAGGATTTCAGGGGATAGAAAGTACAGTTCCTGGTCCACAAGGAGCACAGGGACTCCAAGGAGTTCAAGGATCACAGGGTGTTCAGGGATCACAAGGTGTCCAAGGGGCTCAGGGAAGACAGGGTGCTCCTGGTGAAGTTGGAAATTTAGGTCCACAAGGACTTCAAGGAGTACAAGGTGCTCAAGGTGTCCAGGGAGCTCAAGGTCGTCAAGGTTCTCAGGGATTCCAAGGAGAACAAGGATTCCAAGGAGAACAAGGATTCCAAGGAGTACAAGGAGTACAAGGAACGCAGGGAGCTCAAGGTTCTCAAGGTGTCCAAGGAGCCCAAGGTGTTCAAGGAGCCCAAGGGCTTCAGGGAGTACAAGGCATCCAGGGAGCTCAAGGGGTACAAGGAGCTCAGGGGCTCCAAGGAGTCCAAGGAGTTCAAGGCTCTCAGGGATTCCAAGGAGTTCAAGGTGCTCAAGGTATTCAAGGTAGTGCTGGAACATCAGTAACAATTATTGGTTCGGTAGCAGATGTAAATGTTAATCCACCTAATAATCCACAAACAACTTTAAATACTGCTTTTCCTGGAGCAATTGCCGGAAATTCGGTTATTGATGATGCAAGTGGAGATTTATGGGTATATGATGGAGCCACTTGGAACAATGTCGGTACAATAGTGGGTCCACAAGGACTTCAAGGTATTCAGGGAGCTCAAGGACGACAGGGAGCTCAAGGAATTGTGGGAGCTCAAGGTGCACAAGGCCACCAAGGTGCTCAGGGTGCTCAGGGTGCGGCAAGTACGGTACCAGGACCACAAGGTGCACAAGGTCGTCAAGGTGCTCAAGGTGCACCAAGTACAGTTCCAGGACCACAAGGCGCACAAGGAGCAATTGGAGCAGCAAGTACATTACCAGGACCACAAGGTGCTCAAGGTATACAAGGAGTTCAGGGGTCTCAGGGAAGACAAGGCTCTCAAGGTATACAAGGTGCCGAAGGACCACAAGGAGTCCAGGGAGAACAAGGAACTCAAGGAATTATTGGACAACAAGGAGAGCAGGGAGTTCAGGGAGTCCAGGGGGCTCAAGGAAGACAGGGTGCTCAAGGTGTACAGGGTGCCACTGGAACAACAGGTGGAATCGGTTCAACCGGAGCACAAGGACCACAAGGTGCTCAGGGAATTGCTGGAGCTCAGGGATCACAGGGATTCCAAGGAGAACAAGGTTCGCAAGGAAGACAGGGTGCTCAAGGCGTTCAGGGCGCAACTGGAACAGCAGGTGGGACCGGATTAACCGGAGCACAAGGCGCTCAAGGTGCTCAAGGCGTCCAGGGCGCAGCAAGTACAGTTCCAGGACCTCAAGGTGCTCAAGGTACACAAGGTCGCCAAGGTGCTCAAGGCGCTACTGGAGCATCAGGCGAAACTGGATCCGCTGGCCCACAGGGTGCACAAGGTATACAAGGCCCACAAGGTGCCCAAGGTGCCACTGGAGCTGCAAGTACAACCCCAGGACCACAAGGTGTTCAAGGTGCACAAGGTCGCCAAGGTGCTCAAGGAGCTACTGGAACAGCAGGTGGAACCGGATTAACCGGACCACAAGGAGCTCAAGGTGCTCAAGGTTCTACTGGTGCAGCAAGTACAATTCCAGGACCACAAGGAGCTCAAGGTGCACAAGGTCACCAAGGTGCTCAAGGTGCACCAAGTACAGTTCCAGGACCACAAGGAGCTCAAGGAGCTCAAGGTGCTCAAGGTGCCAGTGGTGCTGCCAGCTCAGTTCCAGGACCACAAGGTGCTCAGGGTGTCCAGGGAGCTCAAGGTCGCCAAGGTGCTCAAGGTGCACCAAGCACAGTTCCAGGACCACAAGGAGCTCAAGGTGCTCAAGGTTCTACTGGTGCAGCCAGTTCTGTTCCAGGACCACAAGGAGCTCAAGGAGCTCAAGGTCGTCAAGGTGCTCAAGGTGCACCAAGTACAGTTCCAGGACCACAAGGAGCTCAAGGTGCTCAAGGTATCACTGGAGCTGGAAGTTCAGTGCCAGGACCACAAGGAGCTCAAGGAGCTCAAGGTCGTCAAGGTGCTCAAGGTTTTACTGGCCCACAGGGAGTCCAAGGATCACAAGGTCTTGGCGTACAAGGCGTACAGGGTGCACAAGGAATAACAGGTCCACAGGGACTCCAGGGATTCCAAGGCCACCAAGGCGTTCAAGGTACTACTGGTGCCGCCAGCTCAGTTCCAGGACCACAAGGTGCTCAGGGTGTCCAGGGAGCTCAAGGTCGCCAAGGTGATCCAGGTGTAGCAAGTACAGTTCCTGGACCACAAGGTGCTCAAGGTCGCCAAGGTGCCCAAGGTGCTCAGGGACTACAAGGACCACAAGGTGCCACTGGACCTTCGACAGCAATCAATGCGACTGATGTAACAACAAATGCAACATTCTATCCAGTATTTGTTGCTGCTGCTGGTTCCAATCAAACTCCATCTGTAAGAACTGCAGCAACAGCATTTAGTTTCAACCCATCAACAGGGACACTAACTGTTACTGGAGATGTTAACTCTGGTTCTGATATAAGGCTCAAAGAAAATATTGCGACAATTAATAATGCACTTAATACCATTGAAAACCTTCGTGGTGTTAAGTTTAATTGGAGAGCAAGTGGAAAGCCATCTATCGGCGTAATTGCACAAGAGCTCGAAGAAATTCTCCCAGAACTTGTTGATGGAGACGAAAATAAAACCGTAAATTACAGCGGCATTATTGGTGTTCTTATTGAAGCGATAAAAGAACTTAATTATAAAATTGACAATAAATAAAAATAAAAGAATCAAATGTCAGTTCCGGTAGTAAACCTCACAATTGAAAAGGGCACTGATTTTGAGGCAGTATTTAATGTCACTAATTCTGATAGTAGTATTTTTTCTCTTACTAATTATGCAGCAGCTGCAAAAATAAGAAAACACTCAACATCAACATCCCCAAGATCGTTTTCTACTTCTATAACAATAGCAACAGGGGAAATTAAAATTTCTATGGATGCTGCAACTACTTCTCTTTTATCCGCAGGTAGAAATTATTACGATGTCATTATTACTCATAATATAAGTGGGAAAATTATTAAGGTCTTTGAAGGTTCGATAATCGTTTCGGAGACTATTTCTATATGAGCATAAAAGTAACAAAGACTAACAATACATTTTCAGTAAAATTAAATAATAACAATCAATTTAAAATTACTGCCCAATCTGGAGGAGTGCAAGTGCCTGCTAAATTTGAAGACTTAGAAGATTTTGATACTACTAATTTGAGTGATAATTATATCATTATGTATGATGCATCTACTCAAAAATATACACCAGTAAATCCAGATGATATATTACTAAAAGCAGTTACCGAAGCGTCTTCTCCTGGTATACCAACAGCATTTGTCGATCAGTTGGAAGTCGATCTTGAAAATAAAATTAATCTTGATGCAGGTACTTTTTAGTTTCGATAAATAATTACTAAAAAGCATAGAGTTAGGAATGGCATCACCAGTAATTCAGTTTAAAAGAGGTGCCTTCGCTAATCTGCCCGGTTTACAGGCAGGTGAACCAGCACTTACAACAGATACTTTTGAATTATATGTTGGCATTGACAGTACAACAAATAATAATAAGTTCTTTGGTTCACACCGTTATTGGACAAGAGAAAGTAGTTCAACTGGCAGTGCAGTAAATTTAGTCGAAGGAACTTCGAATGGATCAAATTATATTTCGTTAAAAGCGCCAGATTCTCTTGGCAATACCATAACTTATACATTACCAGGAACTGATGGAACATCCAATCAAGTTCTTGCTACAAATGGATCTGGGACACTTTCATTTATTGATGCAATAGTAAATTTAAATCTTGCCGGAGATGATGGAACCGATACGGTCGATCTCTTAACAGATACTTTTTCTATTATTGGTACTGCCTCAGAAATCATAACTGCAGTAACAAACAATCAAGTTCAGATTGGCCTTCCAGATAATGTAGTCATTGGTGCTGCTCTTACTGTTACTACAGCACTTGATGTTAATGGTGGCGCAGACATTTCTGGTGGAGAAACAACTCTATCATCAGCTACTATTTCTGATTTGACTTCTGGTAGAATCGTTCTTGCCGGAGCTTCCGGAGCACTTGAAGATAGTGGAAATCTTACTTTTGATGGCTCTACACTTACTGTTACCGGCGAAATTGTAGTTAATAGTGGAGTATCGACATTCAGTGGTCTAATCGATGTTAACGGCGATATAGATGTTGCGGGACATTCTGAATTAGATAATGTGAATGTTTCAGGAATCATTACGGCAACAAGTGTTGTATTTGGTTCTGGGACTGCGATTACTTCCGTCGATACAGATCTATCTGCAGTATCTGCTTCTGACGATACGCTTGCATCCGCAAAAGCAATTAAAACTTATGTCGATACACAAATTACTGCACAAGATTTAGATATTCAAGCCGATACTGGTGGAGCACTATCTATTGATCTTGACAGCGAAACATTAACAATTTCTGGCACATCAAACGAAATTGAAACATCTGGTGCGGGAAATACAATTACTATTGGTCTTCCTGACAATGTAATAATTGGCGCTGGACTAACCGTAACTGGAGCACTTGATGTCAATGGTGGTGGAACTATTGACAATATTCAGATTGGAGTGACAGGCGACAATGAAATTGATACCACTTCAGGTAACTTAACTATAGATTCTGCTGGTGGAACAGTAACAATTGATGATGAATTAATTGTTAGTGGTGATGTAAGAATCAATGGTAATGACATTAAATCTAGTGATGGATCGACTGCCATTACGATGTCTTCTACTAATGTCACGGTTGGTGGGGATCTAACTGTTGGTGGCAATGACATCAAAGCATCGGATGGAACAACTGCATTAACTCTTGCAAATTCGACAGGTGCTGTTACTACTGCAAATGACCTGACTGTTTCCGGAAACCTTTATGTTTCTGGTAATACCACTCAAGTTAATACTGCTGCTCTCACAGTAGAAGATCGCACCATTGACTTAGGTGTTGTTAATGGTGCTGTTCCCGCATCAGCAACAACTTGGGACTTGGGTATCCTTTTTAACTACAATTCAAGTGGAGCGAAGAAATCTGCAGTTATTTGGGAACACGGAGACACAAGATTTAAGTTTGCGAGTATTCTTTCTTCTGATACTAATGGTTCCAACAACGATACCCCACAACTTACAGTAACTACATTTGCTCCTATCGAAATTGGTGCATTATGGGTCACCGATTGTGCTGGAACATCTCAAGTTATTTCTTGTACTGGTTCCACAAGATACTTAGAGAACATTACTATTGACGCTGGAACTTTCTAAACTTAATTTTTAATTCATAAATACACCCAGGAGACTGGGTGTATTTTTTTTATGACTGATGATGATTTGAAATTAGTTCTTGCAAAATACCAACAGAAAGCATTTGATTTGTTTAACCGAAATATTGTATTAGAAACTCAAGTAGAAACGCTCACAGCAACTGTAAGTACTTTGAATGTTGAGTTAGAAAAATTGAGAAAATTAAAAAGAGGTTCAAAAGTAGAAGGAGATTTTGAATAATGGGAGTGCACTATAACTCATATTATACTTCAATATCACAAATAAAAGGACCATCTGGTTTTTATAATGTTGATATTCTTGGAGATGGTAATAGGCAATTTGTCTATGTAAATCAAGACTACGATGGCGGTGGATGGGTTTGTGTAATTGCAAACAGATTGAACACTGGGGGAATGAAAAATCTAACCTATTCAAATGCAGTTAATTCTGTAAATTATAGGTTGGGAACTTCTAATGCTACAAACGCAATTTCGGATCCAAGGAGTGGGTCAAGAAGTTTAGCAGACCACAATATTTGGGTAGGAACAAAATATTGGTCAGCACTTTCGGGAAGAGTAACCTCCGGGAAAGTAACCATAGTTCAATTTGTTTCTACAACAAATGGAACAGCATTAAATGGTTCTCATACAAAGAGATATCGTTGGAGATTTGATAATTTTAATTCGAGTTATGGTATGGCCAATCCTGTTGCGATAAGTGATGAAACATCAACAGGTCTTCCAGGATTTTACAGTTACCACGCAGCAAATGGATTTAATTTGTCCACATACGATAATGACCAAGATGCATATAGTGGTCATTGTTCTACATTTTATGATAATAATCCTTGGTGGTATGGTGCTTGTTGGTCTGGAAATTATTTTGGAGGATATGGTGGTGGGTATCAAGACGGACCATATTGGGATAGTTCTGGTGGTGATTATCACCAGTATGGTGCTATTTACATTAAGTAGGGGAATAAAATGGAACTTAAACCAATGAAGTTAATTTTTTTGAATAATGTCGATACTTGGGACAAGATTATAACTGATTTGAGGGGAAATATTATATTGGAACAAAAAGGATTAAAATTTTTCCCAGAGATGAATAATAAAGAATATTTTGATGATTGGGAAAATCAAATGAAAAATAACCCAAATTTTAATATTGTAGAAGTTGAAAGATTCATCTAAATACTTAAAAAACAATGTACGATAATAGAAACTACTTAATCATTCCAATAACAGAAGTTTCCAAAGTTGATTTCTCATTAGTCTGCGAAACTTCAGCAGAAACTCTACGCAAATCTGTGGACGAAACCAAGACTTTTGTGAAATGGGATCAAGCACCATATAATCCCGAACCTTATGAGATTATAAATGCCGAGACTAATCAAGTAGAAACAATTTATCCCCAACCACCACAACCACCAGCATTTATTGCCACCATTGTAGGTGCTGAAGGTCCTTATACACACGCAGAGATTTTAGAAATATTGAGTGGCCCTGAATGGACTGTGCTTATGGAGCAAGTGTGAAATGGGATTGTATCATAGTCCATCAATAGTAATGAATGGATTGGTTTTATGTCTTGATGCAGGAAATACAAAGTCTTATTCTGGATCTGGAACCACTTGGAA
>Ga0209990_10000699_pt1 | contig 32440 bp, 36 predicted proteins | sample NOAtaG_6_FD_187304 | JGI IMG/M metagenome (GOLD analysis project Ga0209990, IMG submission 187304) | Freshwater lake microbial communities from Lake Erie, under a cyanobacterial bloom - NOAA_Erie_Diel5S_2200h metaG (SPAdes) (version 2) | ecosystem: Environmental > Aquatic > Freshwater > Lake ...
TAACGTTCCCAGCGAAACTTGCGATCGCTTTCTTGGATCGCAAGATCGTTAATACTAGCAAAGCGCCGCATCATCAAACCATTTTCGGCAAATTCCCAATTTTCATTACCATAGGCGCGATACCAATTACCTGCTTCGTCATGGTATTCATACTCAAAGCGCACCGCAATGCGATTATCCATAAAACACCACAGTTCTTTTCTCAAGCGATAGTCTAGTTCTCTCGCCCATTTACGTTTGAGAAATTCTCTAATTTCATCGCGTCCATTTACAAATTCATTACGATTGCGCCATTCAGAATCTTCAGTATAGGCAAGAGCAACGCGATCAGGATCGCGAGTATTCCAAGCATTTTCCGCAGCCTGGATTTTGGCTTTGGCGGTTTCTAGGGTAAATGGAGGAAGAGGTGGTTTAGTTTCCATAGTTTTTAGGATTTAGTTAATAGTTAATTTACAGCGCTTTGCGCTCAAATTCAAACCAAGAAAATTTTTAAAAGCATTGTAAAGCGATGCTTTCAAAAATTTTCTTGTGGTTCGCTTGATCGGAAGTTCGTGTAATCAGAGGCGATCGCAGTTTCGATGAAGTTTTGCCAAGTAGCGTTGGGTTCCCAGACGGTTGTCATGGTTGCACGAGCCTCTGACACAGGGACTCCTAGCTTCAAGTAACGATAGAGATACATAAATGCTGATACGCGCATATTCATCGCACAATGGACAAAAATTGGTTGGTCTTTATGATTTTCCATCACATCGCAAAACTGGTTAAAGTCTGCCATTGTGGGATTATCCCAAACTACGGGGATGTTAATGTAATTCATTCCCAAACTAGTCGCGATCGCCTGTTCCGATGGAAGAGCATTGGAAGCATTTGGTGGTGCTAAATTGAGAATAGTTTTATATCCTGCTTGACTAATTAATTTCAGCTCTGTGGCGGTTGGTTGACCACTTGTAGCTAATTTGTCTGAGATATATCGGTAGTTCAGAATATCTTCGATCCCTTTTTTGGCACTAAGACGCGATAGCACTATCTGCCATATTGAGCGGCCATATATAACGATGTTAGACAGAATACTTTGCGTTTTCATATCTTTAAAAGCAACGATAAAAACAGAAAATAGATTAGCTCAGATGCCCTACTTTGACATAAATCAGACAGCCTGATTTGCTAAACGGCATATGCCGACTGCCACTAGGATTCCGCAGCCAAGTTCCTTTAGGATAAGCACCAAACTCATCCTCAAAGACTCCATCAACCACAAAGATTTCTTCGCCGCCTAAATGCATATGAGGCTGAAAGTAAGTACCCACATCCCATTTCACGAGGGCAACGTTCTCGGTTCCATAGCTATGTAGGGGCATTACTTGTAAGCCCTTAACTAAGCCATTAGCCCAAGGCGATTCTTTTGTGGCGATAGCAACTCGTTGTTGGTCATCAGGATGCATTTGCCAGAGCTTGACTAAAATCGTACAGCCCTTTTTGCTAAAAGGCGTATGGGTTGACCCAACAGGATTACGAATATAAGTCCCCGCAGGATAGTCGCCATTCTCATCGGAGAAAATGCCGTCTAAGACCAAAAACTCTTCGCCGCCGCCGTGGGTATGCGCCGAGAAATGACTGTTAGGAGCATAACGGACGATTGAAGTAGCTCTTGCCACTTCTTCGCCATCACGTTCGAGCATTCGGCGCTGGACACCAACCATAGGAGAATCAACCCAATCAAGGGATTCACTTTCGATGACAACGCGCTGACTCAAATCTGCATGAAGTTTCATGATTGTGAGTTTTTAGCCTCGGCTAGAAGTTTCTCTAATTCACTAATTCTAGCTTGCATTGCTTCTACCTCTGCTTGTGAATAGCGGACGGGAATATGTTGCGGGCAGTTCCAATCACAGCCTTCGATTTCAAAAACGATTGCCCGTTCTACGGTGGCTGCATAGTCAGGATCTTGGACTTGAGCAAGAATCTCAGGATCGTCTTCCACAACCCTTGCACGACCGAGGATTTTCAAACGGCGGCGGTTCCGATAATCCATTAAAAATAGAAATGCTTTATCATGTTCTGAAAGATTGCCCACCGAGATATACTGCACATTGCCAAGATAATCAGCAAAGCCCAATATTTTCTCATCAAGAACCTTTAAAAATCCTGCCTTACCGCCACGAAACTGAATATAAGGATAGCCATTGGAAGTAACCGTACCAAGATAAAATCCTTCCATACTTGCTATGAATTGAGCGATGTCAGGAGTAACCCTGTTATTGTCAGCACCATTTGCCACAAAGCGCTCGTAGTTCTCATGGGAACCCATTTTTTCTTGTATGGCTTTTACGGCGGGAGTAAAAGCGATCGTGCCAAATTGTCTAGGCATCAGTTTAAGCTTCTAACATTGGCACATAGCCAGATAGCTTCTGAAATCGCTCCATCCAACTCAAAACATGAGGGTAAGCATCAAGTTCAATTTTGCCATCCTTAGCCAGTGAAATGTAGGGATAGATAGCCACATCGGCAATCGTAGGGCGATCGCATTCTAGCCAAGTTCTTGTACTTAAATGTTGATCAAGTTGTTTGAGAATGAAATGAGATTTTTCAGTGGCGCGATCGATATTTATCTTGGTTCCTGCTCCAAATAGATAGAACAGTCTGGCATTTTCTAGACCTTGCCGCACTTCACCCGCAGCCGTTGATAACCAGCGAATTACTTGCGCCATTGGCAAGGCATCCGTTGGTAGCCATGGTTCGCCGCCATACTTTCTGGCTAGATAGACCAAAATCGCCTGAGCATCGGCAATTTGAGTTTCGTCATCGACTAGCAAAGGTACTTGTCCAAAAGGATTCTTTGCCAAATACTCTGGCGATTTATGTTCGCCTTTCATTAGATTGACTCTCACCCATTCATACTCAAGATTGAGCAATGACAACATTAAACGTACTTTGTAGCTGTTACCAGAGATTTCGTGACCATGTAGCTTAATCATTGCTTTGCCTGTTTTTTTGTGGTGAAAGACAAGTTTCTTGTACCGTTTGTTCGGTATACTAATGCTGTACTGTCCGTTCGGTATTGAGAGATTTTGCTCCGTTGCAGCGAATCCTTGAACAGTTACCACAACAACTATGTCAAGATATTTAATCCCAATTCACGAAAGTGTGATATGGCAATAAAAAGATTGCTTAGGACATAAAAGTCCAAATAAAAGTGGCGGATTCGGGTGCTTTAGTATAAGCCCTTACAGGGTTTGGGTTTTAATTCATAGAAGTGTTGCCCCATTTGTGAATTGGTGTTATCTTGTGATTTTGGGACGTAAGCGCTGGGCGATTGAGGGGTTTTTCAAAAGCATTAAACGAGGTTAAGCTCGTAGATCTTCTAACTTCCGTAACGCCTTTCCACTGCTAATGATTTCTTGAGCATGAACGATCGCATCGGCAATTTCATCATGCATTCCGTAGAGCCAGAGATAGAATCCACAGTTCCATAATACAGAATTAAGATATTCAGAAGGTTCCGCTTTGAGAGCAGAAAGGATTTTGGTTTTCATATCTGATGCATCTGCGATCGCAGGATCTTCGGAACTAAATCCATAATTCCTTGCTGATAGGGTTAAGCGCTCAAATTGATCGCCGTGATTGATACCGATAATTGCAGTACGAGATCGCGGTAAATCTACACTTCCCTCCCAGCCTTTAACAGTAGCAAATTCAGTAATGCCATGCTGAGCAAAGGCTTCGCGAATATTAGTTTCAGTAGGTGGATGCACAAACCCTGACACTAAAAATTGCTTACCTTGATAGGGCGACCACATTAGCTCAAGGGTAGCAAAGGGTGGGCGTTTACCGATCTGCTCACGATAGGCGACTAATTCTTGAGCGAGGGGAAAATGTTTAGGTAAGTAGACAAACCCAAAATTTTGAGCTTCTAGGTTATGTTGAACTTGCTCAATGGTGAAATCTTGCCAATTTAAGCCCAAAGCTTGCCAAATTTCGATAAAAGGTAGCCCTTCTTTAGTGGGCATCCGATCACCTCCATGCATCAAGACAGGAATCCCTGCTGTTGCCAGCACAATTGCAGTTATAGGACTAACTGGTGCAGTCTTCGATCTGCCATCATAGGGTGATCCCAGCACTAAAATCTGTTTATCCGATGCGATCGGCGCGACCTTTGCGCCCAGAAGTTTATAGGCATCGAGCATCCCTGCCAATTCTTCACTGGTTGGGCGTTTAATCCGATGGGCGATCATAAATGCTCCAATCTGAGCAGGAGTCGCAACTCCTTGCAACATCATGATCGTGGCAGCTTCAGCCTCTTGGCGCGTCAAGCTCTTGCTGGTATGTGTACCGCTCCCAACTTTACGCAAAAATTCGCGAAATTCTTTACTCATTACTCTATAGATGAATTTAATACAAAAGTCGGTTAGATGTTGAATTATAGCCTAGAAAGTAGATAGTCTCTGCTTTCTAGGCTTACAGGGCGCTTTTTAAAGCCACAGGAATTTCCTGCTGAATCATCTGGGCGGCAAGCTTACAAAAATACTGGATTGGGGGAATTTGAATACGATCGCTAGTAGTGACTAAGACTATTTCGCGAGTTAGGCATGGTTCATTGAGCGATCGCACTATTAAGTCTGGATCATGCGTTATTTCCACTAAAAAAGTTTCTGGGAGCAAGGCGACCAAACTACCTTGCTTAACTACTCCGCGAAAAGCTTCAAGAGAATTCAGCTCAAGAGCGGCATTTAAACGAAGCCCTTGGCGATTGAACTGGTCTTGGACAAGACGCTGTAATCCATAGCCATCTTTAAATACAGCTTGAGGGACATTATGTAAGTCTTTCCATGTAAGTGATTCTTTTCGGCAAAGGGAATGATTAACCGCCAGCAAAAGTTGGATTTTTTCTTCATAGAGTTTTTCAACTACCATTTCGGAACTTGCGGTTAAAAATGGATTATTCATCACGATCGCAATGTCTATCAAGCCATCTTTAAGAACTTTAAGAGCACGATCGCTTCCCAGTGTCGTCACTCGTAGCTGGACATTGGGATAAGCCTTAGAAAATTTTTGCAATATTGGTGGTAGTTGATAGGCACAGGCTGAAGGAATCCCTGCCACACATAGCTCTGTTTGTTTTCCAGCCTGAAGATCGAATAACTCTTGTTCAGCAGATGACCAAATCTGGCAAATTTTCTTAGCATGGATTAACAGGCGATCTCCACCTACAGTTAGCTTAGTATTACCCTGACGATGAAACAGCGAGATACCGACAGTTGCTTCTAAAGACTGCACCTGTCGGCTGATAGTTGACTGGCTAACTCCACATCTCTGAGCTGCTTGCTGAAAGTTTCCTGTTTCTGCAACTGCCAAAAATGCTTGTAACTGTTCCAAACGCATGAAAAATTAACGATAGCTTTAGTGATCTCCATTATCATTAAGCAACTTCTAGAGTTTTGGAAAAGTAGCGCTAGTAACAAGTGCATTGAATACAGCGATTTGAGATAAAAAATGCAGCGCTAAGTACTGCATTTTTTATCTCATTTAATTAGGGATTCGCCGAAAGTACGAATTGTGGGCAATGTGTCTGTAAACCATCCTAGCCCCAGTCCAGTCCCAGCGATTAAAGCAAGAACAAAGAAATTCCAGCCACGATTATTCATGAAAGCGCGAAGCTCATTTCTCGCAACATATATCAGTAGCACCCAAACTACGCTAATCCCCAGTGACAATAGAAACTGCGACTTTTGATAAAACACAAATATTACTGCTGCGATCGCCCATCCTAATGAGAATAACCAGTCCACACCAAAGGCGATCGCCCCAGCAGGAATCCAGATCCGCCAATCGGCTTTGTGTACTGAAAGCAGCCATCCATAGGCAATATAACCAACTAAAACTAGAGCGAGAGATAGGATCGGCAATTTTCGTATTGTACGCATATTTTGCATCTCCAGATTAAAAGTATTAGTCACAGGTTATAGCGCAAAGCGCTACATCTAGTGCATTTTACGATTAGATAAAAAAAGAGATGCGGCGTTTTGCGCCGCATCTCTTTTTTTATCTAAGCTGATTTAGCATCAACTTCATCGAAACTTTTATAACATTTCTCCGCGTCGTATATATGACAGCGGTCTCCAATATCCTTGATTAAAGCCCAAGAGAACTTAGTCTTGTACAAATGCTGACCCCAATTCTCATCGAGAGACTTATGTGCTAAGCGTAAGTTATACGAGGGAATACCAGTCGAAACATGGTGAGGAACATGCACATTGATATCGTGACATAGCCACTCAACCCAAGCTGGATAGTCGCAATGGACAGTTCCTGTTAGCTGGTCAGTAGCTGCGTTCCATTTATCCTTATCTTTAAATTGGATATCAGGCATCGTGTGGTGAACAATCGTAAACGTGCTCATCCAAAAGTGATATACCAGCCAAGGCATTACAAAAAAGCTGATGAAGCCAAATAATCCTGTGGTGATAATCAAAGTAGGGAATGCGATCGCTGCGAATGCAATGACTAAGCGATAGGAAAACTTGACTTGAGACTGCTGGCGTTCAGGATAGAGTGTGGCATTGAAGTGTAAGTTTGCCCAATGAATAATCGAGCCAGTCCACCAAAAACGCGTGCGAATCAATCGATAAACATTGGAAATGAGCCCTTTTCCTTTCTCATATTCATCAATGGTAAATGGATACCAAGCGTTGTCTTCGCCCATCTTATTTGTATGCAGATGATGGTGATCATGCTTGAATCGCCAACCGTGGAAAGGAAAAATCAATGGTAAAAAAGCGATATGACCAACAAGATCGTTAATCCAAATTTTATTGGAAAAAGAACGATGTCCGCAGTCATGGCCAATTACGAACCAGCCAGTTAGAGCCGTACCTGTAAAAATCCAAGCAAAGGGCAACAAGTACCAAGGAGAAAAGGCAATACTGGCATAACCAAGCGCGGCAGTTGTCAATGAAAATAAAACGCTCAACCAAGCTCTGAGAGGTTTTTTCTCAAAGTATTCAGAAGGGATAGTTTTAATAATGTCGCGGAGGGTCGTCTCAGGCGTAAGCGTGTGTGAGGAATTTTGTATGGCAACCACTACTGAGCACTCCCTACTGAGGTAAGGCGTTGACGGCTCAAACTTTGTAATTGCTGGAAAAGAACATCGATATCTGACTGCAATTCCGCAAGTTCAGCCTGAACCTCTTCGGAATATAATTTTTTAGCGGTTACGTTCAATGTAGAAATCTCTTTTATTGGGGATTCAGTTTGTTTGCTCATACTTCCTTTAAAACGTTTTAAAACGTTGCGATCACACCACAAAATATAACAAAAATATTCTATGACTCAGATTCTATCCTATGTCATGTGTATTTTTGTGTACCATAAATATATCTAATGAGTAATTATACGGATCAAATTAGGTGTAATTGTCACTTAATACACAGACAAGTTGGTTAATTCACATGTTCCCTAGCTCCAAAATTAAATTTTAGGCTTCATAGAATTTTTGTTTTTCTCTGTGCTTTATATCTCATAGCTAACCAAACGAATATCTTAAAAGTCTTGCTTAACAAGACTTTTAAGATATTCATTTGGTTCATCAAAAATTACTGTAAGTGAAATCCAAAGAAAAAATGATTCATCTTAAAATCCCCAAAAAATAGCGACGGCGAAGCCGTCGCTATTTTTTGGATTGATTATTTTGTGTAAATTCCTAAGGCTTAGTATTTAGTACCAAGAGGGGTATCGGCAAATAAAATTGGAGCGATCGCAGCCGCAGATCCCAGACGATCATCGGCGTATTCTTCGAGGCTATAGTACTGATCCATGCGATCGCATAGCCCTTCTGGACTAAGGCTTTGAATATTGTGACTAATGATATAGCTTTGAGCCGCAGAACCACGAAAAGCCGCAAAGGCTTCTTCGCAATAGGCTTGTTTAGAGTCATTGGAAGCAGCTATCCAGTCAGATCCATGCATATTGCCACTCAGAATCGGCTGCCCATTGGCGGGGATCACAGGACGACGTTCAGCAGCGATCGCTACTTGTGACGCTGAGAAAAGACTGCAAATCGTCACAATAACTAAAACTAGTCTTGCCAGAATATGAAAATTAAAAAAATTAGTCATGATTTAATCGAAATTGGCAGAAAAAGTCGTTAAGGTTTGATAACATTTCCTGATTAATCGCACCAAACATATCAAAATAATAAGCGTAATATTACCGAATAGGTTGTATTGTCTAATTTCTGGGGACTTTTAAGCTTCTTTATAAATCCCCAATCCCGATAGTTTCGTTAAACTCATGTTGTTTACGATGCAGAAAAATTTCATCTATCCTAGTTCATCCAACTTACTAAATTTTCTAGCCCGCCAAATGTCCGAACATTATCTAAATCATCCCACTTTTGGCTTGCTATCTCGCTTATGTAGAGTAGATGAGTTCCGTAGTTTGTTTACCACACTCTACGCACAAAGGTTGTTTTTCCTAATTACTACTAGTCCCGACGGGGTCCAATTTGAGCCTGTCTCGCGAGCAGATGCCAAGCTGATGGTCGAAAACCAAATGCGATCGCTGCGGCGTGGTGGGACTGATACTGATCAAAAAAACTTACAGCACATATATAGGCGAACTTTTTCCCAATGACCTCGCGTATTTCTCTTAAAGCTGCCGCAAAAATTAATCTCTATCTGGAGATTACGGGAAATCGTGTTGATGGTTATCACGATTTAGTGATGATCTTGCAGAGTATCGATCTCTGCGATCGTGTTGATATTCGTAAAATTGGTACTGATGAGATTCAAGTTCTCTGTACTAATCCTGAAGTACCCTGCGATCGCACCAATTTGGTATACAAAGCTGCCGCATTGATGCAAAGTATTTATCCAGAGATTGGGGGGCTGGAAATCGCGATCGAGAAACAGATTCCTATGGGGGCTGGCTTAGCTGGTGGCTCTGCAAATGCAGCCGCAGTTTTTGTGGGGATTGATCGCCTCTGGGATTTGGGACTCACTCAGTCACAGCTTTGTGATTTTGCAGCCCAGTTAGGCTCCGATATTCCTTTCTGCGTTTCTGGTGGCACGGCTTTAGCAACAGGGCGAGGCGAAATACTTTCGCCTTTGCCTGATCTCACCGATTTAGTATTAGTAATTTGTAAGCCACGTCAGATTGCGATCGCTACCGCATGGGCATACCAAACTTTCCGAAAACAAGGTTTGCTTGCAACTAGTCAAGTTAAAAACCAAAATTTGTCTAGCCAAATCGTCGCCGCGATCGCCTCTGGTGGTGAGTCTGCGCCCAATAAGATCGGAAGGTTGCTTTATAACGATCTCGAACGGGTAGTATTGCCTGAGTATCCTGCGATCGCGGATCTCAAAAATAAATTGCTCGATCAAGAATGTCTTGGCGCAATGATGTCAGGCTCAGGATCGACGGTATTTGCGATCGCGCCCGATCTAGATCGCGCTCAGCAAATTGCTGAAGCTGTAAGAACTGATGATATTGATGTTTGGGTAGTTAAGAGCCTAGTGCGTTCTATTTTTGATGCTTAAGCTTTATTACCAAAGGAGAAGTCATTAAATGTTATGCAAAATTCTTGTTGTTTTGCATACTTTGGGAGCAACTAGCAACTGTATGGGTAGGCGGTTATCTAGTGTTGGCGGTGACGGTATTACCCAAAGCATTGCGAAATCGTGATCCTGATTTGATTCATCAATTTTAAGAACATTTTGAAAATTTTGGTTTGACTTCCCTATTAGTGCAAGTAATCACAGGATTGGGGCTAACATGGATTTATTTCCCCAATTTCCAGAACTTCCTTGATTTTGATTCCTATCTATCAACTTATATCGGATTCAAACTTCTACTTCTATTAGGCACGATCGCCTTGGCAATTCATGCGCGCTTTTTTATCATTCCCAATCTCACTAAAGGAACCTTAAATTCCTTGGCTTATCACATTGTCGGAGTGACGACGCTAGCAGTTCTAATTGTCATTTTTGGCGCAGGAATTCGCCTCGGTGGTTTCTTGTAAAAAGAAAAAAGGGCGCATAGCGCCCCTTTTTCTTTTAGAGAAGATCTTTGAGCTTCACTTGATATTCTTCAGGAGTAATACTTCCTGCTTTTAATTCCTCATTTAGCATCTGAACTTGAGGCTCGATCGCTTGTTTTTTCGCCGCAATTTCATCAGCTTTGGTTTTGTAAATAGCTTCACCCTCTTTCTTCGCTTGTTTAAAAGCTTGTCGGAGACTAAAGGTATCCATCTCGCCACCTGATGCATAGTATTCGTTGGCAACTTTGCCAAGTGCCCATGTACTTGCATAAGCAGTAGTTGCACCAACTACCATGCCAAAAACAGGAACAAGCTTAGCTAGATTACTGACTGCGATCCTTGTACCTGTGATTCCTAAGCTCCCGAACAGGGCTTTACGAAGGTTTTCGTTGGCGCGATCGTATCCCCAGCTTTGACCGATCGCTTGAGCGAGATCAAGTTGGTTCCAGTAGATCAACATATCGAAGGCGATCGCGATCCCAGGAATGGGGAAAGCACCTAAAACTGCGTTCAAAAAACAAGCATCAGTAGTGGCATTCTCAACCTCGGCAGCACGTTTATCAGGATCATCGATTTGACGCACCTGCTCCGAGATAGAGGATTTGCTAGAACGCCGCTCTAGGGTCTCCAACCATTCTTGTTTGCCCCAAAGCCTAGAGCTTGTAAAAGTTGCACCAATTTTATCCAACAGCTCTTTTTCTTCAGAACTGCACTCTCCATCGATATTTGCCATCGCATAAGCGGACTGATAAACCATTTCCTGCGCGATCTCGCTGGTGATTTGGGTCAGTAATGTATCGATTGGCTCATCTTCTTCATTCAATAGGCGATCAACTGTAACGCCTTCAGGTAGATGGATTTCTTCAAAAGTATCGGCAAGACTGGAAAACTCTTCTTCAAGTAGTTTACCGTCGGCTTTTGCCATGCTTACCAAGACCTTAAAGCTTGCCAAAACTTCTTGCTGATTGACTACGGACATCGAAGGCTTTCTCCTTTCCAGAAATTATCAATGATGTTAACAGCGATCGCGATCTAAGTTTGTATAAAGCTAGTCTAAGAGAGTACGTCCTTTCGTCGCATAGTCTTACAAACTATTTAGGATTGCTATAGACAAGAAACTATATTGTAAACTTATTTTAACTAACGTTAGCAATCACACTTAAGCCTTCTGTAACCAAAGCCAATGCAACCAACCGATCCGAAAAAATTTACCGAAAAAGCATGGGAAGCGATCGTCAAGTCGCAAGAGGTCGCAAGGCGATCGCAGCATCAACAACTCGAAGTCGAGCATTTGCTGATGGCACTATTGGAGCAAGAAGATGGCTTAACTACAAATGTATTTGCAGCGATGTCTGTACCAATGGCGCGGGCACGGCGACAGGTTGAAGAATTTTTGCGACGACAAGCTCGTGTGGCGAGTCCAGAGCAGTTATATTTGGGGCGCAGCTTGGAGGTATGGCTGGATCGCGCTGAGGAAAGTCGCAAGGGCTTTGGGGATGACTTTATGGCAGTTGAGCATATGCTCCTCGGCTTAACCGATGACGATCGCATCGGTAAACGGCTATATCGGGATTTAAGCATTGATCGTAAAAAATTAGAAGAAACAATCAAATCACTTCGCGGTAGCCAGACCATCACCGATCAAAATCCTGAAGCAAAGTATGCGGCTTTGGAAAAATATGGCCGCGATCTTACAGAACAGGCGAAGCAAGGCAAACTCGATCCTGTGATTGGTCGTGACGATGAGATTCGGCGGGTGGTGCAGGTATTATCGCGGCGCACTAAAAATAATCCTGTGTTGATTGGTGAACCAGGGGTAGGTAAAACGGCGATTGCAGAAGGACTTGCCCAGCGCATTATTCGTGGCGACGTACCAGAGTCTCTCAAAGACCGCACAATTATTAGTATGGACATGGGGTCGCTGATTGCAGGAGCAAAATATCGGGGGGAATTTGAAGATCGCCTGAAAGCAGTTCTAAAAGAAGTTCTCAATTCCGATGGCAAAATAGTGCTATTCATTGATGAATTGCATACCGTAGTGGGTGCAGGAGCCACACAGCAGGGCGCAATGGATGCAGGAAATATTCTCAAGCCGATGTTAGCGCGGGGGGAATTGCGCTGTATTGGCGCAACGACCTTAGATGAATATCGTCAATATATAGAGAAAGATGCAGCTCTAGAGCGTCGTTTTCAGCAAGTTTTAATCGAGCAGCCGACAGTCGAAGATACAATTTCGATTTTGCGTGGTTTAAAAGAGCGATACGAGTTACACCATGGCGTAACCATCTCTGACTCAGCTCTAGTAGCGGCGGCGACCCTTTCTAATCGCTATATTACCGATCGCTTTTTGCCAGACAAAGCGATCGATCTTGTGGATGAATCGGCAGCCAAATTAAAAATGGAAATGGATTCCCGCCCACTAGAGTTAGATGAAATTGATCGTCGGATCAGACAGCTAGAGATGGAAAGATTTTCTTTGCAAAAAGAAAAAGATGCCACAGTTGTCGAACGAGTGGAATCTGACGGCAAAGTGATCTATAAGAACAAGAGTAGTAAAGCTGTACAGGATAGACTGGAACGCCTTGACAATGAGATGAATGAACTCAGCGATCGCTTTACCAATCTCAATGATCGTTGGCAACTTGAAAAAGATGCAGTGACGAATTTACGTTCATTGAAAGAACAAATCGATCAAACTAAGCAGCAAATCGATCAGATGGAGCGCGAGTTTAATCTTAATAAAGCCGCAGAACTCAAATATGGAAAATTAACTGAGCTAGAGAAAAATCTGGATGAAGCTGAGTTAGAAATTAGCCTTGCCGGTTCTGAAGGATCTCTGTCGCGTGAGCAAGTTACTGAAGATGATATTGCCGAAATTGTAGCGCGTTGGACTGGAATACCCCTTAACAAATTATTACTGTCAGAACGGCAGAAATTACTGACTCTAGAAAAACATCTACACGATCGCGTTATTGGTCAAGAAGAAGCGGTAACTTCGGTGGCTTCCGCAATTCGTCGTGCTCGTGCGGGTATGAATGATCCCAATCGACCAATTGGTTCATTTCTATTTTTGGGTCCCACAGGCGTGGGTAAAACTGAGCTTGCTCGCACCCTTGCCGAATTTCTATTTGATTCCGATGCCTCGATGGTGCGGATCGACATGTCGGAATATATGGAGAAACATTCGGTTTCGCGCTTGATTGGTGCACCTCCTGGATATGTCGGCTATGAGGAAGGCGGACAATTTTCAGAAGCCGTGCGTCGCCATCCTTACTCAGTAGTACTATTTGATGAGGTCGAGAAGGCGCATCCTGATGTATTTAATATTCTCTTACAAGTTCTCGATGATGGGAGGATTACCGATAGTCAAGGGCGCTTGGTAGATTGCAAAAACACGGTAATCATCATGACTAGTAATATCGGAAGCGATCGTATTCTTGAAGTATCAAAAGATTTATCCAACGATCTTGATGGCGACTCTCGCTATGATGAAATGCGCGATAAAGTCCTTGATGTTCTTCGCAATCACTTCCGCCCCGAATTTCTCAATCGCATTGATGAAACCGTGATCTTCCATGCTTTACGGCGCAATGAAATTCGCTCGATTGCTAAGCTGCAAATTAAACGCATTGAAAATCGACTTAGCGATCGCAAGATTTCTTTAAAACTAAGCGAAGAAGCGAAAGACTATATTGCTGCGGTTGGCTATGATCCTTCCTATGGTGCGCGACCTTTAAAACGAGCAATTCAAAGAGAAATCGAAAATCCGATCGCCAATAAAATTCTGGAAGGAACTTTTGCGGAAGGTCATCAGATTTCGATCACGGTTGAGGATGATAAATTAGTCTTTAGCTAGTATAGAACTTACGCAAAACGACTTGAAAGCCTCATTCATTCGTAGGGGCAATTCATGAATTGCCCCTACGAATCGTGATTGATGCAAGCATCTAGGACTAGCGGCACGAAATGCCGCTAATCGTTACCATATAACGAAGTTGAGAGATTTTTATGCAAAATACTCGTCTTAGTACAATTGTCAGTGTTAGCGCTGCGAGACTATCGCAATGGTCACGAAACCCTTGGCGGCGATCATCTTTTATATTGATTAGTCTATTGCTAGGATTCTTTTTAGCTTCGGTAATCTCTACAGTATCTGGTGCGAAATCTGAGCAAGATATCGTGACAGCGGCAGTTGTTGTTTTGATTGTGGAACTGACTAATCGCTATGTTTATGGAACTAAAAGAGTCACTTCTGTAGATGGCAGTTTGGCTCCGCGACTATTAACTACTGAAATATTGAATTCTATTAAGTTAGGTTTGGTCTATGGGCTATTTCTAGAAGCCTTCAAGCTTGGCTCATGACTAAGAAAGCGAGCTTTCTTAACAAAAAAAACTTTAAAAAGTGCTGCTTCGCAGCACTTTTTAAAGTTTTTTTGTAGTCTAACTACGTCGGTGGGTGACTTGATCAGCATAGTCAGCAATGCGAGAAGGCATTGATGCGCCTGTCAAGATGATATTGACCTTGGGCGATCTCGTTTCTAACACCTCTAGCAATTCTTCCTCTGTGATTAGCGATCGCGCCACGAGCAAATTTGCTTCATCTAAAATAACTAAACTTGCACGCTCTAACTTAATTGCAACTTTGGCATATTCCCATAGCTCCAGTACCGCCAATTTCTCGACATCCGTCAATTCGATATCATCCTGTGACAAATCGCGCTGAGCTTCACAACGGAGCCATTCCAAGTTTTCGACCAGCCGTCGAGGATTCTTCAATCCTTGATTAATCCCTGTTTGAAAGGGCTGTACTAGTAATACCTGTGTGCCTTGACCAGCTACCCGCAAGCCCTGTGCGATGATATCAGCGTAGAGATTGCGATGGGGCGCGATAAACACCTGCACATTGCCTTTAATTAGGGTCACGATAGATGCGCTTTTAGGCGATTTGAGATCTGTTGGATTAGTTTTGGTCTGATTCTGGTTGTTTTTTGTTGGATTCGTCTTAATCTGAGCTGTCTTAATTTGAGCCACCATAAACAAATCTAGTGTTTAAATTTCCACTATGCATCATAGCAGACACTAGATGTAGAAATTGTTCCTCCTGAGCTGCAATGGCGCTGGGATGGTCTAGATCTCTGCTTAGGGTAAAGTTTTCGCGATCGCAAATTTTTGATAAGTAATGCGATCACCCAAATGGGAATTTTTAGTGACGAGTTTGCAGATAGTCGCACAAATGCTAAAACACTGCAAGGTTATACTTAATTAAAAACTATGAAGCCTTCTCAAAATCCTTGTCCCGATCCACCATCCTATCAAGTCCATTTTGCAGTAATTACAGTCAGCGATACTCGCACACCAGAATCTGACAAAAGTGGCAATTTTATTAAACAATCGATGACTAATGCGGGACACATGCTGGATTACTATACCCTAGTCAAAGACGAACCAGACAAGATTCGCGAGCAAATGTATAAATTAGCTGCGATCGCTGATCTTGACGCGATTATTCTCAATGGTGGGACAGGGATTGCGCCACGAGATACAACTTACGATGCGATCGCAGCTTTGCTGGAAAAGACACTCCCAGGATTTGGCGAGATGTTTCGTTATTTGAGTTGGCAAGAAGTGGGCTCTAGAGCGATCGCCTCGCGATCGGAGGCAGGCATCTATCAAGGCAAGTTAGTATTTTCGCTGCCAGGTTCGAGTAACGCAGTGAAACTAGCGATCGAGCAGCTAATTTTGCCAGAAATTATTCATCTTGTGCGCCAACTTAAAGGTTTGCATTAAGTAACCTTAAAATCCAGAAGTGTGAGTCGCCCGCGTAGCGGGCGACTCACACTTCTGAGTTTCGCTCATCTGGGAAAGTAGGTGAAATGGCAAAATAGGAGGAAGACATTTTCATGAATCGACAGAGATGCCATGATCAAATTTCCCCCGACCGAATTGTTTGATGAGCAAGCCTGCAATGAATGGTTATTAGAGATTCTACATCCGAAAGGTTTGCATTATTCTCAGATTTATGCCTAATCAAATTGTCCCTACAGGCTATGAGCAACTATTGCGAGATCTAAAAAGTCGCATACGTTCAGCACAACTCAAAGCAGCCTTAGCCGTAAACCAAGAATTGGTATTACTCTATTGGCAAATCGGGCGCGAAATTTTGCAGCGACAGGGACAAGAAGGTTGGGGAACCAAGGTAATTGATCGCCTAGCCAAAGACCTCAAACAAGAATTTCCCGAAATGAAGGAAGGGCTTTTCGCCTCGCAATCTACAGCGCTTTTCGCTCAAAGCCAAACCAATACACTTTTTGAAAGCGTTGCGAAGCAACGCTTTCAAAAAGTGTATTGTGGTTCGTTTGATCGGCAATTGCTGTAAAATATATGCGAGCATTTGCAGAGGATTGGACAGACGAACAAATAGTGCAGCAAGTTGCTGCACAAATTCCTTGGTTTCATAATTGCATTCTGCTCGACAAGGTAAAGCCAAAGCCAGAGCGCATTTGGTACATCCAAGAAACGATCACCAATGGTTGGAGTCGTGCCGTATTAAAACACCAGATTGAAACGAAACTCTACCAAAGACAAGGTAAAACAATTACCAATTTTGATTTAACCTTGCCCCAGTCACAATCCGATTTAGCCCAACAACTGATTAAAGATCCCTACACATTTGATTTTTTAACTTTGGCGCAAAAGGCTCAGGAGCGAGATCTAGAGAAAGCCTTACTTGAGCGCATTCGTAGCTTCCTATTGGAACTTGGGACAGGATTTGCCTTTGTTGATAGTCAGTATCATTTGGAAGTATGCGGCGATGATTTTTATATTGACCTGTTGTTTTACCATATGAAACTGCGCTGCTACATTGTCATTGACCTAAAGACGACAAATTTCAAACCTGAATATTCAGGCAAAATGAGCTTTTATGTATCCGTAGTCGATGATTTGCTGCGGCATCCTGACGATAAACCGACAATTGGCATCATCTTGTGCAAGTCACGAAATCAAATAGTCGCGGAATACGCGCTACGAGATGTAAACAAACCCATTGCAGTTTCTCAATACAAGCACGAGTTACCAGCATCTTTGCAGAATGTCTTACCAAGCATCGAACAATTAGAAGCAGAATTGACAATGGTCGAAATGATAGAAACGGAAAGCAGTGACTTATCAGATTGAGATTTACAGTGATGGGACAGGGACTTATTAGCGCCAATCTCACGGTAACCTAGAATTGTGGTTTAGATTGATTTAGGGATTTTGTAGTGGCTACTCGGCAAAAAATCGGGGTGATTGGTGGCGGACAACTTGCGTGGATGATGGCGATCGCAGCCAAACATCTTGGCGTTGAATTGGCTATTCAAGCTGCAAGTTCTGATGACACAGCCGTGCCTGTAGCCGATCGCGTAATTTATGGAAAAGTGGCTGATGCTACCGCCACAGCTAAGCTTGCTGAAAATTGCCAAGTGATTACCTTTGAGAATGAATTTGTCGATCTCGCGGCTCTGCAAGATCTAGTTAATCAAGCTAGCGATCGCGGTTTGTTGTTTTTGCCAAAATTAGAAACTTTGGCGATCTCCGTCGATAAGCTCAATCAACGCCAACATTTCCGCGATCATCAGATTCCCACACCAGAATTTTATAATGTTGAAACAGAATTAGAACTTTTGGCATCTGCCGATCATCTCGGCTATCCCTTAGTTCTCAAAGCGCGACGACATGGCTATGACGGCAAAGGAACTTGGGTAATTACCAATGAAATGGAATTACGAGCAGCTTGGGAAAGTATGCATAAATTACCTGCGATCGCAGAAGCTTTCATTCCCTTTGAACGCGAACTTGCTGTGATTGTGGCGCGATCAGAATCAGGAGAGATCGTCATTTATCCCGTTGTCGAAACCTTACAAGTCAATCAAGTTTGTCGTCGTACGATTGCGCCTGCCCGTGTTGATTCCAATGTTTGCGAAAAAGTGGAAACCATTGCCAAACAAATTGTGACAACTCTTGAGGCGATCGGTGTATTTGGGATCGAATTCTTTTTGACCGCCGAAGGGGAAGTTAGCGTTAACGAAATTGCACCGCGCACCCATAATTCAGGACATTACACCATCGAAGGCTGTCAAACTTCTCAATTTGAGCAATTATTACGTGTCGTCAGTGGAAGGCAACTTGGTAATGTGTCGATGCTTGCACCTGTGGCTTTAATGGTCAATTTACTTGGGTTTGAGAATGCTGCTGGTATAGACGCTGATTATTTAGACAAACGCAAGACGATCGCAAGCTTCCCGAATACACACATACATTGGTATAGCAAAACGCGATCGGCAATTGGGCGCAAGCTTGGTCACGTTACGATTTTGGCAGAAACTCACGATATTGCTATAGTTATTAGCGATAGCATCGAGAGTATTTGGTATGAGTGAAGTTGTTCCCCGCAGGAGCGCAACTTCACTCATTTGCCGACTTGATTTGGTGAATCAAGCCAAAATGCTTATATAGAAAGCATTTTAAATAAGCGCTTTAGCCGATGAAAACCTTTTTAGCTTCGTGGGAAGTTATACATGCGTCTCAATTGTTTCATTGAACAAGAGTTGGCGGGAAATGGATTTACTGACGTTGCCATTTACCCGCTTTTTTTGCGCAAAGCGCTTTAAAACCCCAAAATAAAGTGAGGGCGCTCCGCGCCCTAACTTTATTTTGGGGAAAGATGGTTTGCATGATAGGAACTGCGCACCAAAGCCCCCGATCGCACATGGGCAAAACCAATCTGTTTTGCGATCGCCCCTAGCTCATCAAATTCCTCAGGAGTCCAATATTTCTGCACGGGCAAATGCTCAAGAGAAGGACGTAAATATTGTCCAATTGTCAGGGAACTACAACCAATATCATATAAATCTTGCATTGTCTCAGTTAGCTCCTCCAAGGTTTCACCATGCCCCACCATGAGCCCTGACTTTGTAATAATGCGATTATCGATCTCTTTCACCATTGCCAAAACCGATAGCGATCGCTCGTACTTAGCACCACGCCGCACTTTCCCCTGCAAACGGCTTACTGTCTCAATATTATGGTTATAGCAAACAGGCTCAGCCAAAGTCACCATCTCAATGCAACGGCGATCGCCGCGAAAGTCGGGAGTTAGTACCTCGATTTTTGCATTTGGACGCGATCGCCTAATCTCCTGCATTGTCTCCACAAAACAACTAGCGCCCTGATCCGCCAAATCGTCTCTTGCTACCGAAGTCAGCACCACATAATCTAAACCCAATAAACATACTGCCTCCGCCACTTTTTTCGCCTCATCAGGATCAAGTGGCAACGGTTGATGCCCTTTATCAACTTGGCAAAATCCACAAGCTCTTGTACAAGTCGGCCCCATCAACAAAAAAGTTGCCGTCTTTTGGGCATAGCATTCCGCTCGATTTGGACAACGCCCCTCTTCACAAATAGTATGAATCCCTCGCTGCTTAATAATTTGCTGAACTTCAGAGATTTCACTAGCTTTGCCGATTTGTGGGCGCAACCAACTTGGTAAACGTAACTCTTCTTTGGAGGGCATATCGTTGATATAAAAAATAGGAGAGGCACAAAGTACCTCTCCTATTAAAACCTATTTAAAACTTATAAATGAGAGACAACGCTTTGTCCCACCTCTAATTTGTAGTTTTGTCAGAAAAAGTCTCATAAAACCTGATTAAAACCCTTTACAGATGTAACCCTATTGACTAGCATATTGCACTGACACATTTTAATAGCCGTCATGATGTATGGGACACAAGTAAAAAACAAGAAAGAATAGGGCGCGTCGCGCCCTATTCTTTCTTGTTTTTTACTGAACAAGCAACAGTAAAGAATTTTGGAGGGGTAGTGTTTGATCTATTAACCAATATTCTGATTTGGATTATTGCAATCCCAATTTTTGTAATTCTGTTTAGGGCTATTCCCAAGGACTGGTTTCGTCTCTTTGGATTAGTAATATTTACAGCGTTAATTGCAATCATTTTTGCGAACTTCAGATTTGTGGAAGAGCCGATCCCCAAAACTGTTGTTGAGTTTCTCACGTTCCCATTTACGCTAGTTGGACTTTTACTGCTATTGCTATTTTTTAACTATTGGCTCAGGCTCAAAAAAGTCAGTATTAAAAGCGGTGATAAAGTTGACAATAAAGCCGCTACTGAGAAAATTGCTACAGTTAGGAAAGAAATATTAATAGTTTTACTAATCTTTGCGATCGCCACTAATAACGCCACCTCAGAACTATTTACCTGTTATTTAGAACAACAAGGCTCAAATGCGATCGAGCAGTCTTATCGCCGCCCAGTTCGTAATTTGACAGAACAAGAACTACTGGATTTTAGGCGCGGAGTTTACGATCTCATTGTCGTACTTGCAGAAAACCCTCCCTATGAACCACGGCTCCAAGAATCCATTAGATTATGGAATGAGGCTGAAATCTCCAAAAAACCATACATCATCTTAAGTGGTGGTAGGCGAACCTCTTACCCATCCACAAAAGGTTATGCTTGTCTTACCGCACCAGAATCTCTGCCAACGCGCACCAAAGAAAATGTCAGAGATGCGATCGCTAGTCGTGCAGGTATACCCAATATTGGCTTGAGATATGACCCACGCTATGAGGGGTTCTTTACCAATCTAGCTACTCCTAGTGAAGGCATTCCTCAAGTAGATCTAACCGAAGCCGATCAAATGTGTAGTGCTTTAACAAGTTTCCCAAATATATCTTTGATTCGTCCGTTTGTAATTATTGAGCCATCAGGGATGACGGTACGGAGTAGCGGTGATGAAATTAGCAAGCTGATCAAATCTCTAGAAAAAAATAAGCTAATAGCTGAAGATGCCCGTAACAGTAGAAGGATCTTGCTGATCACGTCTCCCATCGAAGCAACTCGCGCCTTTTTGTCTTTTAGAAATCAAGATCTTAATGCATCTTTAACCACTGCTAGCTATCCATCTGATAGCCACAGTAACCTTGCTGAACAATGTCCTTGGCCAATCGGTAAACAGTTTAGACTCAAGCCACAATATTTTCTGTTTAATGCCGAAGCTTTTGTAAAATCTGAACGAGTGTGGACAGAAATTAAAGAATTAGTATTCTATACCCTCAGATTTTGGCTGCGTCCACCATTAACAGATGAACGTTCTTACTATCCCAAGTAATACCAATTCACAAAAGTGTGGCTACACTTCTGTGAATTAAAACCCAAACCCTGAAAGGGTTATACCAAAACACAAAATCGCGTAGCCATTTTGTGTTTTGGTATAACCAGTTTAAAAAAATAAGATTGCGGCGCAGAGCTTCTCAATCTTATTTTTGTCTTATAAAAAAGCCTCGCTTAGCGAGGCTTTTTTATTTGTTACTTGGCTGCGCCCTGAGCTTCTAGAAGCTGTTTTAATCGCTCAAGATCAGAAGCCCAACGTGGGTCAGGTTGATGGGCTTCAGAGGAAGTACTAGAACTAGATACAGTTCCAGTAGTTTTCTTGTTGTTGTTACTACGCTTTTTGCGTTTTGACGCTGATTTAACTGGTGCAGCAACTGTACTTGTTGCTGGAGATTCACTCTCTGACTGGGTGGAGTCATCTGAAGAACCATCTTCCAAATCAGAACCATCTTCGGCTTTACCTTTGGTACGAGGCAAAGCTTTTTCTAGCTTTAATACAGCACCGTTAAAATCATAACCATTGAACTTTTCAATGACTACGTCAGCAACTTCATCAGAGCCCACGGTCACAAAACCAAAACCACGGCATTTGCCTGTTTTGCGGTCAGTTATAACTTTCAACGATACTGAATCACCTGATTCATTGAAAATTTTTTCTAGAGCTTGGCGATCTAATTCTGCTGGCAAGTTGCCAACATAAAGGCGAATGGACATGATAATAGAAAACCTCTACGCTATAAAATCTTCAGCAGGTGACTAGAGCAGCCGCTACAAAAAACTTGTTTAAAAAACTTGTTTGCTACTTGTTAGCTTAAATTGGAGCTATTGATTACGTGCTACCTGCGATTAATCAAATTGAAATGACATTCTTCTGCCATGTACCAACATAACATACAAAATGCTTGTCTTAAAAATAAAATGTAATGAAAGTATCAAAATTCGATCAGTGTCAAAAAACGAATGTATAGCGATCGCTATTTTTGGCATCAATTCTCATTATTAAAACCAATTTCGGGGTTTTCGCAGGCAATGAAAAACCAGAAATTGGGTTTTATTTGGTTTTAATACCGAGAATTGATATTTTTAACAATCATAAAGGAACAAAAGAGATTTGCGGCGCTTAGAGCCCTAAATCTCTTTTGTTCCTGCTGAGACAGTCACGATCTAAATATTAAGTTTTGATGTTTTTTATGGTTAATTACTTGACTAATGAAGTTTAACTATGTAGTATCCATCTCCATGAATTTACATGGGATTTACATGGAATTTTTTGGGGTTTTTATTCTTGGTTACTGTTTGTGGATTGGTCAGGCTCTTAATGATGCCCAAAAGAAGCAAGAACAGGATGTAGAAAAGCGAATCAAAGAAAAATTAAAAAACGATCAATATATAAATGTACGAATTATTGAGAAACTCTAGACTTATAGATTTTGTACCATCCTTAGGATGCGTTAGGCTATAGCCATAAAGCATCCTAGTACAATCACTTTCGTGGGGTAAAAATCGTGAAGCAAAATCTGAAAGCCATTAGTGGAGAATTAAAAACTCAAGTTAAAATATTGGCGGCTTTGGTATCAACTTTTTGGATTATCGTCATCTTAAATGAAGTACTCCTTGAGAATATCTTAGTAATTTCCACTGGATGCGGCTTGCGTCGAGGACTTAATGCTCTGGGACTTGTGCCCCATAGCTTTATTGGTTTGCGCGGCATTTTGTTTGCTCCATTTCTGCATGGAGGCTTCTATCATGTTATGGCAAATACTGTCCCATTTATTATTCTGGGATGGTTTGTGATGCTGCGAAACATTAAAGATTTTTATTTTGTGTCAGTAATGTCTGCACTGGTGGGTGGTGTAGGAACATGGTTAGTTGGGAGACCCTGTTCAGTTCATGTGGGCGCGAGTGGTGTAATTTTTGGCTATTTTGGCTATTTACTCTTTCGCGGATACTTTGAAAAAAGCTTTGTGTCGATCGCAATTGCGATCGCGATCGCAATTGCTTATGGAGGAATGATTTGGGGGGTATTGCCAACCAGATCTTATATTTCGTGGGAGATGCATTTATTTGGCTTTATTGGCGGCATTATTGCGGCAAAACTATTATCGCCAAGCAAAACTGCTCAATAAAAAAGAGTCGGCGTTTTACGCCGACTCTTTTTTATTGGACTTAAGCAACGCTTCTGATTGCTTCTAGCAAACTACGAGTACATGCTCCTTTGTCACAAAAAGCATCAATGTTAGCTCCGTTGGACAAAGCTCGATCCTTTCCACCATCGGCGGCTGAGTAAGCAACAATCTTAATATGAGGATATTCGGTTTTGATGGCATTGGATGCTGTCCATCCATCCATCACGGGCATATGCAAATCCATGACCACAACATCTGGTTCATGGTTTTGTACTTTAGCGATCGCTTCTTTGCCATTAGTTGCGACTTCTACAGCGCCAATACAAGATTGTAGTGAAAGCGCTAGCTGTAAAGTGCATCGGGTCAGTTCGTGGTCATCCACCACCAAAACGCGCAAGGTTTTTGTAGAAGCTGTCATGGTAGGTTCGGTAAGAAGGGCTTGACAATAACTCTGTTATGTAATTTAAGATACTTCTTTTTTTAAGTTAAATCTTCTATCGCAGGGACTAAACATCAAAGCCCAAAAGCATAGGAGATGAGAATCTCCGTTAATTCTTTTGTTTTTTTTTAGCAGTTGCAACCCTATTTATGTGATAGCAAATAAAAAAGTACGCCATCGGCGTACTTTTTTATTTGCTTAATTGCGCCATTTTACTTTTGGCAAAATTTGCTTTTGGTCGATGCGATCGCGATATTTAACTGCAAAGTTGAGTAAGGAGTCGATTAAGGCATCGGATAGAAAATGAGGTTGTAAGCCCAGATCGAGAAGATTGGTGTTTTTAGCATTGAAATAATGCTCTTCTAGCTCAACTCGTGGATTGTCAATATTTTGGACTTCGACTTTGATGCCGAGAGTTTGACCAGCTTTTTGCACCATAAAGGCAAGATCTCGAATCGAGAAAAGCTCAGTAAATTGGTTGAATACACGCATTTTGCCAGCCTCCGCAGGCGTAGCGATCGCTAGCTCAATACATCTCACCGTGTCCCGAATATCAAGGAAACTACGAGTTTGTCCGCCAGAACCATAGACAGTCAAAGGATGTCCAATCGCCGCTTGGATGCAAAAACGGTTAAGAGCAGTGCCAAATACGCCATCGTAATCAAGGCGATTAATCAGTAGCTCATCAGTACCAGTTTCTTCAGTAAGTACTCCATAGACAACACCTTGGTTCAGATCAGTTGCTCTTAAGCCCCATGTCTTACAAGCAAAGTGAATGTTATGGCTGTCGTGAACCTTGCTGAGATGGTAAAAACTTCCAGGTTGCTTGGGATAAGGAAGCGTGTCTTTGCGTCCATTATGCTCAATGGTAATGTAGCCTTCCTCAATGTCGATATTTGGTGTGCCATACTCACCCATAGTGCCTAGCTTAACTAGGTGGCAGTTGGGATTATGCTCTTTAATTGCATAGAGTAAATTAAGCGTTCCAACTACGTTATTAACTTGGGTCAGCACAGCATGTTCGCGATCGATCATCGAGAATGGTGCTGAGCGTTGTTCACCAAAATGGACAAGCGCATCAGGTTCAAAACAACGGAATGTATTCTGTAGAAATTCATAATTGGTGATGTCACCAATAAACAAGTCAATTTTTTGACCTGAAACAGCTTGCCATTTATATATGCGCTCTTGAATAGAGGCGATCGGTGTGAGCGTCGCAACACCTAACTCATTGTCCCAATGCCGACGAACTAAGCTATCCAGCACACCAACTTCATATCCTTTATTGGCAAGATGTAAAGCTGTCGCCCATCCGCAATAACCATCGCCACCAATTACCAGTACTTTCATGAATTCTGTGGGTTACAAAAATTTTGAGTTACAGTTTCCAAATTAACCCTATCAGGATTTATCTCGTTTGTGATGGACAAGACTGAAATTTCTTAAGTTGTATGTGTCGAGAAACACATGTAGCATTTTGGGGTTGAGGACTATTCTCAAAAAGTCAAGTGCGGCGCGAATCGCCGCTCTCGACTTTTTGAGAATAGTCTATATAATGTGTATATTTGTTACGATCACGCGATTTAGCTGATCGCTGCTTTCAGTCGGCAAGTGTAATGTATTGAAATTAAGATAGCCAAGAGTAGTTGTAAAACTATTCATTAGTTCGACTAGGATGATTTAGTCAAGTATGCTTTCGATTGCCGAACTTGCCCATAAAAGATATCCAAAGGCGATCGCCAAAATGCTTTGTCAGGAATTACAGCCACTTGACATAGAGCAGCTAGATGTTGCTGTAGATATTGTCGATAGCAGTTTAGAGATACAAATTCGGGCAGATTCTGTCATTGAAAAGGAAAAACTGCTGGCATTAGTCCATAGCAAACTTCAAAATTTGCATATAGAATCAGTAGCTAAATTTAGAATTCACTGTTGGCGCAATGATGAAGAAACGCACGAACAGCGCCCGCTATGGACGGAGCAATTTATGCTAGATCTCCCAAAATCATCCCTGAAAGCAATTCCAGACATAGATCCAAAATCGGATAGTCAGCAATTTGAAGCGCGATCGCCTGAACCACAACTTTCTAAGCAGTCTGTCTTGCAAAATGCGATTAAGAAAATTGCCTCAAGCAATTCTCAAGCTAGAAAAAACCTTTTAGCTACTGATCTAGAGCAGCAATCCTTAGCCAATGGCAAAACAGTTAAATCAAGCGATCTTGTCAAAGTTAATAAACCCCAGATTCCGACATCGGATAGTAATTATTGGCAGTTATTGTTTGTAGGTTTATCGATTGTCGCACTAGGATTGGGGATTGGAGCCTTGGTGAGAGCACTCACATCAAAAACAGCCGTTGAATCAAGTTCTTCCTCATCATTAGCAACTCCATCAGTTGAAAATAAAGAAATAAAAAGTACAATCACTACTCCCAAAAGCTCTCCTAGTGAGACTATTCAACCATCTGTCGCTCCGACTCAAGTTACTCCCAAAACCAATCCTTCGGTTGAGCCGATCGCATCAGCCCCAAATGAGAAAGAAATAAAAAGTACAATCACTACTCCCAAAAGCTCTCCTAGTGAGACTATTCAACCATCTGTCGCTCCGACTCAAGTTACTCCCAAAACCAATCCTTCGGTTGAGCCGATCGCATCAGCCCCAAATGAGAAAGAAATAAAAAGTACAATCACTACTCCCAAAAGCTCTCCTAGTGAGACTATTCAACCATCTGTCGCTCCGACTCAAGTTACTCCCAAAACCAATCCTTCGGTTGAGCCGATCGCATCAGCCCCAAATGAGCTAGAACAAGAGCCAGTGATAACTTTAGAAAAGTTTAATCGTATCCAGAAAGGAATGACTATTGAGCAGGTAGAAAAAGTTTTTGGGACATCTGGCAAAATTATTGCTGAGAATAACTCAAGTAATAGTATCGGACAGGTTTATTCTTGGAAAAACCCTGAAGGCAGTAATGCGGTCATTGAGTTTAAAGATGGTCAAGTAGTGGCTAAAGCTCAAGCTGGCTTATAACAAAACCAAGATATTTACAGCCCGCCTAGCGGGCTGTAAATATCTTGGTTTTGGGTTTAATTTTGCGTAGCAACAAAAAAGAGAGAGGACGCTTCGTATCCTCTCTCTTTTTTGTTGCTATTGCTATAAAATTACTTATTGGGTAGCTAACTAATTTTTTGATTCAGGCAGCTAGAAAAACCAAGTAAAAGCCTCATGGGAGAAAATTTTTTTGGGTATCGATTTACGCAGCTACGTCTACTTAGACAATCTTCAAAAACAACATGCTGCTTATTTAGGAACGGTCGCACAAGGTTTTTTGCCCTTACCAGGTGACACATCCCTCTGGATCGAAATTTCCCCAGGTGTTGAAATTAACCGCATTACCGATGTAGCCCTGAAATCAACTTCAGTACGTCCAGGTGTGCAAATTGTCGAACGTTTGTATGGACTACTAGAAATTCATTCGGCAAGTCAAGGGGAAACCCAAGCCGCAGGTCGAGCCATTTTGGAGATGCTGGGCGTAACCGAAGAAGATCGGATTAAGCCAAGATTGCTATCTAGTCAAATTATTCGTAATATTGATGCGCATCAAACCCAGTTAATTAATCGCTTTCGGCGAGGGCAGATGTTGCTGTCTGGACAAACTCTGTACATCATGGAAGTAGAACCTGCTGCCTATGCGGCTCTTGCTGCAAATGAAGCCGAAAAAGCTGCCTCCATTAATATTTTGGAAATTGTCGCTGTGGGTAGCTTTGGGCGTTTATATCTCGGTGGCGAAGAGCGAGATATTATGGCGGCTTCGGAGGCAGTTTTAAATACGATTAGCAATGTCAGAGGGCGGGATGTGTATGGGATTGATCGCAAAGAGTAATCAAAAGTTACGAAGCAACTTTTGATTACAGATCATCTTCCCAGCCACAGCACTTACAACGCCATTGCTTTGGTGGAATCCGCATTCGTGAAAAGCCAGTGCGACATTCTGGGCATTTACCCGTAAAGATGGGATGCCAGCCACATTCTGCTTCCATAGCGGGATCATAACTATGGGGATCGTCGGGTTCCCATAGCTCTGCCGAGACAAAATCTGAGCAAATTCCCCACTCTGGCCCATAAGGATGTACTGCACAGACTAAAAGCTGGCTGTGAGAGTAAAAATTACAGCGATCACACAAAGATATTTTTGCCATAAATATATTTTATAGCTTTCGCCTAACAGCGCAATAGATCACAATAAAAGATAAGTGTCGGCGCTTTGTACCGCTACTTAATTAATCCATGAAAGCCTCAAGCTTTCATGGATTAACTAAAGCGACCAATTTCAATACCATTTTGACGAATTACTAGCTCTAAAATCAGGGAACTTGGAGGAAAAATGGCTTCCTTGGCTACAGCCTTAATTTCATAGGGAGTTTTAAGCTCACTCACTACTTTAAAAAGCTCCGTCAAAGCTTCGGGGGGGAAATTGCCGACTTTGCCTGTCAGTGGGTCAGCAAGAACGCCCTCACGACGAGCGCGAAAACTGACTAACAAAAATAGTTGCTCAATTCTCGATGCAAGTGCCTGTGGCGATAGTTCTGGAGTAAATTGGAGGGAGGCGATTTCAGCTCCTGGAGCAAATATTTGACGGTTTAGGGTGACATCAGCAGTGATCGCAACTCTGGTTTCGCGTTTTAGAAAATTACCCGCTGATAGAATGCGGATCACGTAGCTTTTTCCGTCTTTGATCCGATTGAGCAATCCTTCGATTTGTGCCTCTGTAATCTTAATAACCGGTTCTTTTGGTGCTTGATCAGGAAGAAAATCTAGCAGTTCACGGGCTTTTCTCTCGGCTTGCTGTAGGAGCTGGGTACTGGCTTGGCGCAACTCAGCTTGGCTCAAATTTGGACGCACAACCCCAATCGATAAAATCTGATCCGCGAAAATAGCCACGTTACCTTTGCGTAGAGCCTCAAGGCTAATTAATAATTGCTCACGAGCCGACTCGAGGGACGCAACTTCTGCGCCAAGGGCTACCCGTTGTTTTTCAATTTCTGCCAAGCGTTGCTCGGATTCATCGACTCTTTGTTTTAGGGTTTCGCGATCGCGGGAAATACTTGCTAACTCAGTAGAAATCCGCTCTTTTTCACCGCGAAGTTGATTACTTTCAGCTTGAAGACTTTCTTGCTCAGCACTTAAACTTTGGATGCGATCGCGGAGATCGGCTTCCTGCTGCGAGGCTTTTTGGAGCTGTTCGTCAGCTTTTTCAAATTTGCTCTCGACTGACTGTAATAAAGCCTGAGTTTCTGACTGTTTCCGTACAGCTTGGACTAACGACTTATTAATTTCACCTAAACGTTGTTGCGCTTTTTCCTGTTCGGTTTTTGCCGCATTTAGCTCTGTTTCAATTTTTTGCTTTTGTTCTTGGCTACTAGATAACTCTGAGCGAATACTTTCAAGACGAAATAATCCATCCCTTAGCTGACTACTTAGCAATAATAAAATTCCTAAGGTGGATGCAGAGATCATTCCGCCTGTAGCGATCGTGACGACTGTGGCGGTGTCACGCGGTCTCAATTTGAATATGCTAAGCCGCGCTTTTCCAACCTTAGTGCCGATGCGATCGCCTAGCGTCGCGATTATGCTTCCTAAGATCAAAATCGCTAAAATCAGCGTATATCCAGCCATGTAACTCCTGAGTCCTCACGCTGTTGATTTTAGCAGATCCACGCTCATGAAAGCAGTAGAGGCAATTCATGAATTGTCTCTACTATAATTGGTTGTGCTACGCCGAAGGCGTAGCACAACCCAAAATTGAGAATTACTTTTGCCTCTGCTGCTTTCATGGGCAAGCGAGCCGCAATAGGCTAGTATGACAAGTATTGCAAAATTCGATCTTCACAAGCTTGATGGGGAACATGGAAAAGCAACTCAAAGTACAACAGTTAGTTGACAATCTGGCGAAGGCGATCGTTGGCAAAGATGAAGCCATTCAACTGGTCTTAGTAGCACTATTTTCGGGCGGTCACGCGTTACTAGAAGATGTGCCTGGGGTGGGCAAGACTTTACTCGCCAAATCCCTAGCTGCTTCTATTTCTGGTAAATTTCAGCGTGTGCAATGTACTCCCGATCTATTGCCCACCGACATTACGGGGACAAATATTTGGAATCCCCAAAAAGGTGAATTTCAGTTTTTGCCAGGGCCAGTATTTGCAAATGTGTTGCTGGCTGATGAAATTAATCGGGCGACTCCACGAACTCAGTCTGCATTGCTAGAGGTAATGGAAGAGAGTCAAGTCACTGTTGATGGGATATCTCGGAAAGTTCCCTCACCGTTTTTTGCGATCGCTACTCAAAACCCAATTGAATATCAAGGGACTTTCCCATTACCTGAAGCTCAATTAGATCGCTTTGCTCTGTCTTTTAGCATTGGCTATCCCAACGAGTCAGAAGAGTTGGAAATGCTGAAACGGATGCAAGTTGGGAAAATTGGTTCGGCTCAATTGGAACCATGCATCACTCCTGAGGAAGTACTGGAAATCCGGCAACTTTGCGCCAAAGTTCCTGTCAGTGATGCAACTAGCCAATATATGATTAATATTGTCCGTGCTACTCGTGATGATGAAGAGATCTCTCTTGGCGTAAGTCCTAGAGGGACGACGGCGTTGTTGAGATCGGTTCAGAGTTACGCTTTTATTCAACAAATGCTCGATCGCGATCGCAAGTCTGATTATGTTTTGCCTGATGATGTGAAGTTCCTTGCTCCCTATGTTTTAGGACATCGCATTATGGCGGCAGGAAGGCGATCACCGAAAAAGATCATTCAACGATTACTAGATGCTGTGCCTGTTCCTTAATTTATAATTTGATGTTTGGTTGCGATCGCATTTCACTATATCTACGGTGCGATCGCAACCAAATCATTTCCCTATAAATCACTTTTATTTACTGATTGTCTGCTGATGATTGATGTAGGTACGCAGGACGTTGTTAATGGTTGATTGATAGCCTTTACCTTGGCTTTTGAACCAGTCCAGAATGTCACTGTCTAAACGAATCGATACAGCTTGTTTAGTGATTGGCGTTACCATTTTGGCATTTTCCCAAAAGTGGTTATCTAATTCTGGGATATCTGAGGTATCAATTTCATCATCGGGTATATTTTGAAGTTCTTCAAGACGTTTGGGCGAGATAGTCATAGTATTTCCTCTTTGGCAACAATACGGCGTTGTTCTGCAAGTGGTGGAAGAGATAAAAACAAAGTACTTAAAGATGTTCCATTGACGTTAGGCTGTCCTGTACCAGAGCATTTTTCATACAGTTGTCTCCAGTACAATGGACTTTCGAGAAAGTACTTTAAGCAGTCAACATCAATATGTACTGATGGAATAACTCTAATCAAATATGATGCAAAAACTGATCTTACGTTAATACTTTTTACTAAATATGTTTTTCCGACTGTTCCCCCTGTTCGAGCAATATTGTTTCGTTATTCATGGCGATATTTTTCCTTAGCAAGCAAGGCTTGCCCCGTTGGAGTCAAGCGATATTTTTGTAAACGGCTATTAGGCTTATCGGGAATAGTCATTTCAATTAGATTAAGTGAGAGTAAACGTTTGATCTGCTTATTCAATTCTCCAGAAATTGTCTTATGACCCAACATTCTCGACATACCAGCCTTGTTGTCAGCATCCTGTGCCAGATGCAAAAACACCTTTGTTGCTAGCCGCGACTCTAGCCGCAAGTCAGCTTGCCCCTCAGACTGTATTGATGCTCCCCGTTCTAGCTCTAGAGCCTCTAGCGAAATCGGAAACACAGTCCTAATAAAATTAGCCGTAAAAATAAAAGACTCCTTTGGATAGGCTCTCAAGATACGAGGCATCCCAGAACCCAGATATTCCACAATATCGAGATCTTTGAAAACCCGCATCAAAATCTTATTGCGTGGAAGCGAATAACCAGCAAAAAACTCCTCACGCGCCACCCCTTCAGGAATCGACCCCGCAGACGTAATTTCAAGGCGATTATCAAAAATCTCAAACTTAGGCACAGCCTCATTAGTGTAATCATTGTGAATAATCGCATTGCTCACCGCCTCGCGCAGCGCCACTACATTCCACAACCGCCGCTCGATTCTCTCTTTCCCTGTAATTTTTGTAGCCGTGCGATTTTCTACATCTAAGCGATCGAGCACCTGCTTACAAGTCTTAATTAATGAGCAATACCCATACTCATTAGTATCAATCAAATCATAGCGATCCTAACCTCGATATTTTGCCACCTGCACCGAATTCCCTTTGCGATCGCTTAGCAAATAGGCTGCATAGTTAGGACTTACTCAAAAGAACGAGCCGTAGGGGCAATTCATGAATTGCCCCTACGGCAAAATGAGGCTTTCAAGGCGTTTTTGCGTAAGTCCTAATAGTTATAAGCACCATCCTCAGTCAGCAATTCCAAATTCGCCGCAAAGCGATCGCCTAACGAAAACCCCGCCTCCTCGTAATAAATTCTAAGCTGCTCAAAATTGAGACTTTGCTGTAGCGATCGCATCCGCCCCAATGTATGGTGTCGAAGTATCACCGACACTAATCTCCAATGTCACTGATGAGGTAATTGATGAAGTCAAACAATGTCAAAATCGTCCCCTTGATGCCGTTTATCCCATCGTATTTCTGGACTGTT
>Ga0209990_10000702_pt1 | contig 32371 bp, 30 predicted proteins | sample NOAtaG_6_FD_187304 | JGI IMG/M metagenome (GOLD analysis project Ga0209990, IMG submission 187304) | Freshwater lake microbial communities from Lake Erie, under a cyanobacterial bloom - NOAA_Erie_Diel5S_2200h metaG (SPAdes) (version 2) | ecosystem: Environmental > Aquatic > Freshwater > Lake ...
GGGTAGGGCATACCCAAATTCACGCCTGTGGAGAGTTCGACCTCTACCAATTAGATGCAAGTCTATCTGGCAAGTTGTCTCGCTGAATCAGGAATCCCCGTCACTTCAGTGCGGGGAGTGTCAATTTAGGAATATTAATTTACAATCAATGCCAATAATTTTTAAAACTGATAGAGTTTTAAAAATTATTTATTGTGACTCAGTACAGTAACATAAGTTGAGAGATTCGGTCAGAAAATTTTTGCTTCTATGGATGCGACCCTTATTCGTCAACTTGTATGGCTAGACTATAGATTAGCTCTGCTATTTGCTGTTTTTTTCCCTTTTGGATTGTTGTGCTGGGCTTTTCGTAGTAGCAGTGAGGCAGTCAAGAGATCGCTACTTTTGTATTGGCGTGTAGCTAGCCTCTTTTTAATTACGATCTACCTAGCAATTGGTAGTTTACCTATATCCTTTATTTCAGGTATTGTTGCGGAGATTCTCATGGTCTTGGCGCTATGGTTTTGGCAAGACTTAAATGAAGATATTGAAGCTTCTCGCCAAAGTTTGGGACCAGTATATCTAGGATGGCGTTGGGCTACCACTATTTATTGTGGTGTAAGCGTTATATTGCGAACATTATTTGCTAACTGTGCCTTTGCCAAGATTGAGCAGCTTAGTGATAATTGCAAAATTTGGTTCGAGCCACCTCTAAGTTTTAGCAACACATTTCATCATGGTGTACCTGTTGAGAACTTGGCATTTTTTGGAGCAGTAGGTGGCATTGTCTATGGCTTATACCTATTTTCATTCTTAGCCTTTAGTTTGCCCAAAACAGGTCGAATTGCATTCCGAGACTAAATAAGAAAGCCTTGTAATGCGAGGTTTTCTTATTGTCTATACTGATTAGGATAGCGCACCCTTGCTCCTGTCCATAAAAGCTTTTGACGTAATGCTTGATAATAAGAATACTCTTCGCGTAAAACGATAAACTGAGCCTGACAATCTGACATCCGAATATCTACTCTTTGTCCAGGAAATACCGAAGAAGCAATTACTCCATCTGTCCATAGTTTCAAACTAAAGTCATCGGTAGCTAGTGACCAAATGCTAACCGTTAGCTTTGGTGGAATCACAATAGCCCTACTCGATAGGCTCAATGGACAAATCGGTGTAATGGCGATCGCATGCATTCCTGAATGCACAATGGGACCATTGGCTGCAACTGTGTAGGAGGTCGAACCAGTTGGTGTCGCCACAATCAGTCCATCACCATGATATTGATCGACCACTTCACCATCGATCTCTAACTCTAAAGAAGCTGTCACCATGCGATCAGGAGAGGCAGGCTTAACACACATTTCATTGAGGCACAAAAAAGGACCACAGGACTGCCCCATTCTGCTGCCTAAACCTTCATCAACATTGATTACTCGAGCTTCGAGCATCATTCGCCTTTCGATCGCAAAGCGATCAGATAATAGCCTTTCCCAGATCTCCTTAGTATTGCCACATTCCTCGATCGAATGAGTCAAAAAGCCCAAATGTCCACCGACATTAACAGCTAAAATCGGCACTGCTAATCTTGCCAAATATCTCGCTGCCCCCAAAGTAGCACCATCGCCACCTAAGACAACGGCTAGATCAATGTCTTGATGCATAGATTCCAGAAAAACAGGATAGGGATTATCGTTAGCGCCCGTTGGACCTATTAAGACTTTGACTCCAAGTTCTTCTAGCTCACAACTACATCGCTCCGCCCACATTTTGCCAATTTGACTACCCGACTTATAGGCGATTATTGCTTTACAAATCTTCACGAATATCTCTCAGGTGGAAACGGAATGATTAGCAAGATAGGCAGCACTGAGCGCTGTAAATATCTAGATGGAATGCCTTCATGTTATATCAATTATCATTTTTAATGATGGGACAAAGAATACATTGGTATTTTTTTTCTCAACTACAGCTTCGCTCGACCAACGTTGGCTGAGCGAAGTCGAAGCCGTAGGTACTTTGATTAATCGCAAGTGCCCTTGATGCGTATGAAGGAGTAAGAAGAAATTTTTGCAAGCCCAAATTCATCGCACTTACCAAAACCTTTCTAAATTTTTGTTAGAGCGCCTACTACATCTTGCTTTAGATGTAAATGGCAGAATTTGTCTCGTTTTTGCTGGTTCTTACTGCTATTGTCAGAGCCTTTGTTTAATTAATAAAAATTAATGATACAAAAAACAAATTTTTAAGATAGAATTTACCACTAAGTAAAGTTCTTTGTGTGAAGGGTAGGTCATGAGTCAGGCAGGATTTAGCGATTCATCATCACAAGAGATCATCAATCCATTGATATCGGAACCGCAATCCCAGTCTCAGAGTTTGAATTCCAACATGCTCGGAGATGAGTCTATTCTGCTGAATACCTTGCCTCGTCAAGTTTTAGAGCAAGAGCTGCATCTTTGTAATGAGCGCAGTCAGCAGGCTCATGTCTTATTGCGTCAGGCTCATGAACAATTACAACTTTCACAATTAGTAATCCAACGCCAAGAAACTTTAACTCAAACTCTCCAAGCAAGGATTGATCAGTTAGAGAGTGAGTTACAAGATGTGCATAATAATTGCGATGAGTTGCGCGATCGCCTCAAACGTCAGCAGCATCATACATCACAATTAAAGGCTGCTCTCGAACGTTGTCTCGATACATCAACTCCTGCACCCAAGGACATGGCTTTATCGGCGTTAGAATCATGGTCGATCGCTAAAATGGCTGATGAAAAGATTACCCCTGTAGAAGTTGCTAGTAATACACCTTTGCAAAATGTAGTCAAAATTGCGCCTGCGCCTCAACCAATAGATATACCTGAAACTCCAGAAGTTAATCCAATTAAGCAATCTAAAGAACCTGAAGCCATCGAAGAACCACTTAGATTATCCATCCCTGCAAAAAATCAACCAATCTCACCTCTCATTATTAAGCCGCACAAAGCTTCCCAAGGTTCACCGATCGCCCCAAATTTACCCAAGTGGCAACCAAGTATCATTCCTGATCTAAAATCTGAAGCTAAAAAGATAGTTGATCACTCACTTAACATAGCCACTAGTACCACCAGCTATCAACCAGATCCAGAAAAATCCTTAAATGAAGATAATGGTAGTGTTGTCAATGACGCGCCAATTTTTTCAGCCCCAACTATCAAAACTTCATCGGTATCTACTGTAACTGCGCCTAAATTTATGCATGCTTTATACGGCAATGCTAACTACGATGAGGAAGATTCACCTCAACTAGCGATCGCTAATTCCGCACCTCGGAAAGCAGTGACATCATTAGCTGCGGTGCAGCTTCCTCAGTTCCCACCATTGCCCCGCCAATGATTGGTTTTTTACGTGGCATGATCGCTGCTTGCAAAGCTGCTGACAGTTCTCGCAAAAATACGCCTACCTATTGGCTCACCCTCGATGTGCATGGTGTTGGTTACGATATTCAAATTACGGCTAGTGCTGCGGGTAAGTTGCCTTCTGTAGGCGAAGAAGCACAGTTATTTACACATTTGATTGTCCGTGAAGATCAAATGGTGCTGTTTGGATTTCCCACTGTTGCCGAGCGTGAGCTATTTCGGCAATTAATCAGCGTTTCAGGAATTGGACCTCAAGTGGGCTTAGCTTTATTAAACAGTTTAGGAATTCAAGATCTAGTTAAAGCAATAGTTTCGGGCAATACTAGGGTATTAAGTTTAACTCCAGGGGTGGGGACAAAAACGGCGGAGAGATTGGCGCTAGAACTAAAAACAAAACTTGCGGATGGGCGATTGGCTCAGGTTGGTCTAATGCGATCGCCAAGCAGTATCTTAAGTGCCTCTCTCCAAGAAGAATTAGAGATGACTTTATTAGCTCTTGGCTATACACCTACAGAAATTAGTAATGCCATTAATGCGATCATCAGTTTGCCAATCCTCGCGAAAACTCAAGACATCGAAGCTTGGATTAAAGAAGCGATCGCATGGCTATCTCGCTAAATTGACATTTTAAGATTGACTACGATTTATAAAATTTAAAAGTTTTGCACTCTAGAATTGATTGTACAAAAGTGATTGCCTCTGCTTTAGAACTGATCTTGCCCTCTACCTGAGCAATTTTGACACTTTCGAGAAATTCGCCAATTTTGGGACTAGGTGTCATGCCTAACTCCTTACGCAGATCATCACCTGTAATTAATGTAATTGGATAGACGATCAAATCATTTGGATTGAGCCAACGCTCTAACCAAGGGCTAATCTGCTTTATCGTATAGCCACTGGCAAGAGCTAAAGTTGCTATTGCAGGGAAAAACTCTAGAGTTGATTGAAAAAATTTATATTGCCCCTTAGGGGTAGCATGATCGAGCAGGCTAATAAATTGAGGCAAGTATCTCAAAATACCAATTAACCATCGCTGCTCAGCACGACTTAATCCCAGAAACTCAAGTGCAGTTGCACTATTGCTCAAAGCCGCTAATTTGACAATTACAATTGCTAAGCGATCACCTGCCAAATGTTTACTAAAAAATAATTCTAAATTAGGAAATATGGATAACAAAATAGAGATAACTCCCTCAATCTCAGCAAATCTTGGCAAATTTAAATGCTGACTTGGTAGCCAATCCTCAAAAATATGATCGTCGATAGCTTCCAGCATATATCGACTACCATTGTTAATTGACAATAGATGCCCTAATTCTGTACATACCCGTTCTGCAGCCACTGATTTTAATCTTGGTGCAAGTTTGATCAAAACCTGACGCGTTAAAGCTTCGATCATAAAACCCAATTGTGCTGATTGCCGATATCCCCGCAAAATCCGTAAAGGATCTTCCGCCAAGTTCTCAGGAGCAACCATCCTAATTCTCTTTGCTGTTAAATCCCCAATTCCATCAAAAGGATCAATAAAATCTCCGCCCGCAAATAAACCATCACCAATCCCCAATGACCGATTACCAATTAATTGATGACATTCCATCGCGATCGCATTCATACAGAAATCACGCCGTCCTAAATCTTGCTCTAAACTACTTCCCATCTGTTGAGCAAAATCTGCCGTTCCATTCTTAAAAACAACCCTCGCAATTTTGCGCTCAGCATCTAGAACCACAAAGCCTGCTTTATATTTATGCGCGATCGCTTGAGCAACTTCCAAAGCACTCTCAGGTAATACAAAATCCAAATCAAGATATTTACCTTGACGATTCAATAGGCGATCGCGCACCCATCCCCCCACAAGATATGTTGGTGTAGGCAAATCATCAAAATCAAAAGGAAACTGCTGCAAAATTAATTTTTATTCCGCTTTGTATAGGGTTTTGATGGCTTAAGCTATGTTATCCGATAGCTATAATGTCTGGTATAGCTTTGCGCTTTCAAAAATATTTCTGTACTACTCAAAGCCTCAACAGGCTGTAAGTCAAGTCCCTAAAAACTACAGAAACTATCTGATAGGAAGCCCAAAGTAACTAAGCCTCCCAGATTTTAAAAAGCACATTCGCAATAACTTCTGAAGCCCATCTTGAAAGCTGTAGATTCTTCAAACTCAAATTTCCCTCACTCTGAGACTTGGTTAGAGGCTTCTGAAGATTCCTCAGAGTCCGTCATATCGAATGATAGCTCTAGTTGATCGTTTACTTGTTGCTCTAGTTGTTCCGTCTCATTACTAATAGAATTTTCTACGGACTCACTGGAAGTACTTGAAACTTCATCCTCAATGACATCAGCATTGGCAAATTCTATGGACTTATCTGTTTCGACATTTTGTTCCAAATTTTGCTTTTGCGATTTATTCGCTGCATTCCTTAATTTGCTAGATACTTCAGTAGTTTGCTCAGTAAGCTCTGTAGTGTTTTCTAAACTCGAATTCTCTGAGGTAGTTTTTGGACTTTCTTTTGCCGCGATCGCATCAAGTGCCTCGTCTGCAAATTGAGCCATCTCTAAAGCTGATGGGTCTGTTTGCTCAGGATTAGTTACCTCGCTCGGCTCATCAAAAAGTGCCACTAGATCAGGTGGTTCTTCGCGCACCATCCTAATGGGTAAATTGGCAATTAATGCAGTCATCCGTTTATCGGACTCTAGACGAATATCGAGAGAACCCTCATCAAGCTCGACATATTTAGAGACAACACGCATAATTTCGTTACGCATGTTATCGAACACCTGTGGCTCGATCGCAGCTCGATCATGGGCGAGGATAAACTTTAAACGCTGTTTGACTTGCGTTCCGCTAGTAACATTTTGGCGTTGAAAAAGGCGATCAAGCAGTGCTGAAATCATCTCAAACCTCAGTAATTCCCACTAATCCAGCTTGACAGACGAGCAAAGATTCCTTTGGGTGGAGATTCGAGTTGTAAAAACTCAACCTCATTACCTTCAAGTCGTTTTGCCACATTCATATAGGCAGTGCCTGCGAGTGAAGCTTTGTCTGACAACACCAATGGTTCCCCTTTATTAGTAGAAACAATCACCTGTTCGTCATCGGGTATTACGCCAATTAATTTAACTGACAAAATATCCAGCACATCTTCAACACTCATCATGTCGTTATTTTTTACCATAGATGGGCGAATTCGGTTTAAAATTAATTTAATATCCGTAATTCGATTGGCTTCTAAAAGTCCAACTACCCGATCTGCATCACGTACAGCCGAAATTTCAGGAGTCGTGACAATAATGGCTTCTTTTGCTCCAGCGATCGCATTTTGAAAGCCTGACTCAATTCCTGCGGGACAATCGATCAAGACATAATCAAAATAGCGGCTTAAAACTTCCACCAAAGCCTTCATATGCGCGGCTGTAATCGCCGTTTTATTACGAGTTTGTGGTGCTGCTAATAAGGACAGATTCGGCTGGCGCTTATCTTTGACTAGGGCTTGATCGAGTTTGCATTCTCGCGCAATCACCTCTAGGGCTGTATACACAATGCGATTTTCTAATCCCAATAGCAGATCGAGATTTCGCAAGCCAAAGTCAGCATCCACTAAAACCACTTTACGCCCAAGCTTAGCGATCGCCATGCCGAGATTTGCAGAAGATGTGGTCTTGCCGACACCACCTTTACCAGAGGTAACAACGATAATGCGACTCATGTTTACAGATTACGATAGGTTACTACTTGATGGTTAATAGCGCTTTACGCGACTAAATACTTATTTTTTAGAATAATCAACAGCTTGGACAATTTGGATCGCGGGTACTCCTTGTGTATTTACAAAAGCAACTTCAGGACAAAAATAAGTACTCGGACTCTCAACACGGGCAATCAAATTAGCGATTCTAATTTGGGTAGCCTCGAGGTGCAAAGCCATTACTACCGCTTGAGCATTGCCTTTAAGCCCTGCATGAGCCATACCTTTGAGTTTGCCCCATACAATAATGTCACCTTCAGAAATTATCTCTGCACCAGCATTGACATCACCGAAGATAATAATACTGCCAGAATGACGAATTTCTGTACCAGATCTTACGGTCGCCTTAATGTAGAGGGGGTCATCTAGAGGAGCATCAGGAATCGGATTGAATCCTAATATTTCTCCGAAGATAGTTCCCTGCTCTACACAGAAGCCCATGCTTGCAGCATTAATTGCTGTCTGGCGGCGATTTGTCACCACACAATGTAGCAGCAATTGATGATTTTGTAATGACTCGGATAGTTCTTGGAGTTGGCGCGTATCTAATAAGCGATCGCCTGCTTGCAAATACACCTGTGTGCGGGGCTTCCAGTCATGTCCACTTGCCGCCATTCTTTGTTCTAGCTGGGCAAGTAGCTCTTGCCAAGTTAAAACAAAGAATGGTGTTGCCGAAGTAATATCATTGCCATCTTTACTAGCACTTGTAACTGCTTGATCTGCATTAGTAACTTTATCAAGCGTGATACTTGTCTTGTTTTCGTTCGGAAATAACAGATTTAGCTTACCATCGAGGGTCTTAAATCTGACTTGAAAAATCTCTGGATCTCTATTCGACTCAGGTTGCGATTGCTTAGATGGTTTGATCGGAATAGGCTTAAGCTCCCCACCCTCGACATCCGCAAGAGTTAAAGGTGCAGGAATGTTGCCAATAGGTTCCTGAAAATCAGGAACAACAATCACTTCAGGCATCTCCGCAGATGACAAATCCCCTGCACCTGACTGGAGTTTGCTAGGCGACAGAGGATTAGTTCTCACGGCTATATTACGCTCATTTACATTCATGAAGCTTTGGTAAAGCTAAAAATCTAAAGATCACGAAACAAGGGGTCTAAGCCCCTTGTCGATTCTAAGCTGAAGGCAATAGCTGGAGGTTGATATCAGAACCACTTAAAGCTTCTTGTTCAATGACTTTGACCTTGCCATCATCATCAACATCTACCTGTACCGATGCACCCTCACGGACTTTACCCGTCAAGATCTCTTCAGCAAGAGAATCTTCGAGCAAGCGCATGATCGCTCGACGTAGTGGACGTGCGCCATAGCTGGGATTATAGCCTTCTTGGACTAACAGATCCTTGAAGCGCTCAGTCACGGTCAGAACAATGTTCTTGTCAAGCATCCGCTTGAAGAACTCGTTGAGCATGAGATCAGCGATCTCCTTGACTTCGGGCTTGGTCAACTGACGGAAGACAATGATTTCATCAAGACGGTTGAGGAACTCTGGACGGAAGTACTGCTTCAGTTCTTCGTTAACTAGGGAGCGAATGCGGGTATAAAGCGCATCCTCTTGGCTAGCCGCGAAGTCAAAGCCGAGTCCACCACCTCCCTTTTCAATGACCTTAGAACCAACGTTAGAGGTCATGATCAGCAGGGTGTTCTTGAAGTCAACGGTGCGCCCCTTCGAGTCAGTTAGGCGACCATCTTCAAGGACTTGCAACAGCAAGTTGAAGACATCGGGGTGAGCCTTTTCGATTTCGTCGAACAGTACGACGGTGTAGGGACGACGACGGACGGCTTCGGTAAGCTGACCACCTTCGTTGTAGCCGACATATCCAGGAGGTGAACCGATCAGCTTGGATACGGTGTGACGCTCCATATATTCGGACATGTCAAGGCGGATCATTGCCTCTTCAGAACCGAAGAAATAGGATGCAAGTGCCTTGGTTAGCTCAGTCTTACCAACGCCTGTTGGACCAGAGAAGATAAAGCTAGCGATCGGGCGGTTCGGACTCTTCAGACCGACACGGGCGCGACGGATTGCACGGGAAATTGCTTTAACTGCTTCATCCTGACCGATGACACGGCTATGCAGGGTTTCTTCCATCTGCATGAGCTTGACGGACTCTGATTCGGTGATCTTGAGGACGGGTACGCCAGTCCAAGAACTGACGATATAAGCGATGTCCTCTTCGGTGACACGAATTTCAGGAGCATCTTCGGTAGGAGTTTCGGTTTTCTTAGTTTGGCTAAGGGCGCGAATTTGTTGCTTGAGGTCGATTTCCTTATCACGCAATTCTGCTGCTTTGTCAAAGTCTTGCTTGCGAACGGCATCATCCTTATCTTTGAGGGTTTGACGCAATTCTTTATCAAGGTCTTTGGCGGCAGGAGGCAACTGCGAGTTAATCAGGCGTACGCGAGAACCCGCTTCGTCGATCAAGTCGATCGCTTTGTCAGGTAAGAAGCGATCACTGATGTAGCGATCAGACAATCTTGCGGCGGCAACAAGGGCTTCGTCGTCGATCTTGAGCTTGTGGTGTTCTTCGTAACGCTGACGCAAACCGATTAAGATTTCGATGGTTTCTTCAACGCTAGGCTCACCGACCATGACGGGTTGGAATCGGCGTTCAAGGGCGGCATCACGCTCAATGTGCTTACGATATTCGTCAAGGGTGGTTGCGCCGATGCATTGCAATTCGCCACGAGCGAGAGCAGGCTTCAAGATATTGGCGGCATCGATCGCGCCTTCGGCAGCACCAGCACCGATCAAGGTATGGACTTCATCAATTACCAAGATCACATTGCCAGCCGTGCGGATTTCTTCCATGATTTTCTTGAGGCGTTCCTCAAATTCACCACGGTATTTTGTACCCGCAACGAGCAAGCCGATATCGAGGGTGACAACCCGCTTTTCTTGCAAAATATCGGGGATGTCACTGTTGGAGATGCGCTGTGCCAAACCTTCAGCGATCGCGGTTTTACCCACACCTGGTTCACCGATCAAAACAGGATTGTTTTTGGTGCGGCGACCGAGGATCTGGATTACTCGTTCAATTTCTTTTTCACGACCCACAACAGGATCGAGTTTGCCATCTTGGGCTAGCTGAGTCAGATTCGAGCCAAATTCGTCAAGGGTAGGCGTTTTGGTTCGCCCCGATGATCCGCCACCTGCGGATACTTCGGCAGTCTCACCGAGCATTCTGATGACTTGGGTGCGAACCTTGGAGAGATCCACCCCGAGATTTTCTAAAACTCTCGCGGCAACACCTTCGCCTTCGCGAATCAGTCCTAGCAATAAATGCTCAGTACCGATATAGTTGTGTCCTAACTGGCGGGCTTCTTCTAACGACAACTCTAGGACTCTTTTGGCGCGAGGCGTGAAAGGTATTTCAACTGCGACAAAACCAGAGCCGCGTCCGATGATTTTCTCAACCTCGATGCGGGCATCTTTGAGGTTGACACCCATGGACTTAAGTACTTTGGCGGCAACGCCAGTTCCTTCTCCGATTAGACCCAATAGGATTTGCTCTGTGCCGACAAAGTTATGACCGAGGCGGCGAGCTTCCTCTTGAGCCAGCATGATGACTTTAATTGCTTTTTCTGTAAAGCGTTCAAACATGGCGTTTCCCCATACTTTGCTGCGTTCTGGTTAAAGTTAATACTAGCACAGCATTAGCAGCATTCTGTGTGTACGGCTTTCACTCCTTTTTACCCAAATTGTTAAGATCCCTCTTAAGAGACTGTCAAGCAAAGTGTGTAAAGTCTAGAAGCTAGAGATGGAGGCGATCCTCGAAGAGGATAGCAAATCGATCGAGAGCATGTTTCCAGTCACGAATGGGCATAGTCCATTTCTTAGAAATATTCCGCATTGCCAAATAAACTAGCTTGAAAGCAGCCTCGTCGGAAGGAAAAATCTGGCTGAGATTTAATCACCTTACGCAAACTGCTATTCATCGACTCAATCGCATTGGTGGTGTAAATTGCTCTGCGAATCTCGGACGGAAAAGCAAAGAATGGGATAATATGCGCCCAATGATTGCGCCAAGACTTGGAGAGCGAGGGATATTGTTTGTCCCATTTTTCAGCAAACAACTCAAGGTTAAACTCTGCCTCCGATGCGGTCGCCGCAGCATAAATTGCCTTGAGATCAGCACAAACTCGGGGGACTGCAATTTCAGCTACGCCAAAGTTGCCTTGGAGCTTTTTCTGGCTATAGCCGTTGCGACTGTTGGTTTGTCCTTCTGGTCTCAGTTCAGAAGGAATTGACACTGAAATCGCTCAAGTTTCCGCAGATGGAGCCTATGACCATCGCCATTGTTATGATGAGATTGCTCAACATGGTGCTAAAGCCGTGATTCCTCCCCGCAAAGATGCCAAAATCTGGCAGCATGGCAATACCAGTGCACCACCCCATCCCCGTGACCAAAATCTCCGCTATATCCGCAAACATGGGCGTAAAAAATGGAAACGTGACTCAGTTTATCATCGACGGTCTTTGGCAGAAACTACGATGTTTCGTTTCAAAAAAATCTTTGGTGGTACTCTATGTTCTCGTAAATTTGACAATCAGGCGGTTGAGTTGTTCATCAAGTGTACTACGCTCAATCGCATGATTCAACTCGCTAAACCTCTCTCTTATCCTGTTGATCCTTAATTATCTATCCTAATATTCCCTATCTTTTCTCTTCTTTTTATTCACGCAACAAAGCCCTTCACAAACCCAAAATCAGCTATCTGTTTTATCCCGACTTTGAGCGAGATCCCCATCCAAAGATGCAAGCTTCAATGCAAATCGACCTGAGAGATTTGCAGGTTCGTTATCGTGACTATCTAAACTCCGATAATCCCCCGTACTTCATTGTAAAGATGCTTATATTCTTCCTGACTAATAACTGTACGCAAACAAACAAATTTATTAGGTTTGATGTAGATATAGTGATGGCGAAGCCATCGCTATATCTACTCGACGCTTAAGTCCCATTTATTGTTTAGCAACTTTAATGGCAGTTACTTCTGAATCTGGTTCAAGATCTTCTTCATGTCCTTTGGGATTGAGATAATACTGATCATAATATCCATAGTGGTATTCACTATCCGAAGAACCAATCATATTAATCAATAAACCAGACACATTTGCTCTTGCGATTCCCAAGACTTCTAAAGCACGAGCGATACCTCCTCTCGTAGAACGATTAATTGCAGCAACTAGAATAAATGTATCCACCTTAGAAGTTAAACATTGAGCATCAGTTATCCCAATCACAGGTGGAGTGTCTACTAATACATAGTCATAGGCTTGTCGCCATTCCTGCAAAAGTGCAGTCATCTTTGTTGATTCCAATAACAACATGGGATTTGGCGGTAGTGAGCCTGATGCTAAAATATGCAAATTACCCTTATCATCTGCAATCTGGACTAGATCCTGCCAAGGGCTTGGTGTCGCGAGAGCCGTTGATAAACCAAACTTATTACTTAACTTGGATAATTTATGAACAGTCGGCTTCCGCATATCTGCATCCACTAAGAGCACCTTATATCCTAGCGCTGCTAAAATTGTTGCTAAATTATAGGTCAATGTACTCTTACCCTCAGATGGTACTGATGAGGTAAAAGCTATTACCTTCATCGTATTATCAGTACCTAAATAGCGAAGATTTAAAGCTAGTGAACTCAATGCTTCTTTAAAAGCATAGTAACTGCTAGTTGGCAAAATTCCCTGACTTACCATTGCACTTAAAGAAGCTACTTCAGTCAAAGGAACTGAAGCCAGCAAGGGAATATCAATGATTTCCTTGACTTCCTCAACCTCACGAATCCTTTGATCGAGGCGATTAAATAGCAATGCACACAAGATGCCTAAGGTTAATCCAATGAAAGTGCCAGCAATTAAACTTTTCTCAATATCAGGTGATGATGGTCGGGTAGGAATCAGAGGTGGTTCTAAAATTCTCCATGAGGAGATCTCTTGAGCTTCGGAAATCCTCAATTCCTCCAATTTTTCAGTTAATTTTTGATAAGTAGACGTATCTAAAGCTAATTTTCTTTGGATTTCTATATACTTTTGTTGTATTTGGGGAATTTGTGAAAAAGCCTTAGCAACTTCAGCCTGAGCACCTCTAATACTTTCTAACTGAGCCTGATTCACTGCCAGAGATGTCTGGGCTTCAAATAACTGAGTGGCTAAAGTTTGTTGTATGGGACTATTCGGCTCATTGGTAATGTTGGTACCTCTAGTGCCAACTACTGACTGAGCACGAATTTCCAATAGTTTATAGAGTTCATCACGACGATCCTTGAGAGCTTGAACCGTAGGATGATCTTCACGAAATCTTGTCCGCTCTAGAAAATAGTTAGTTTCAACTTCTCGGAATTGCTTAACTAGTGACTGATAGGGAGTATCTTGTTGTAAAATCACGCCACTAATTGCAGCATCTGGGGATTTACCAACTTGGCGGCTAAGAGATTTATATTGTTGTTGGGTTTGTGCAATCTTAATTTGCAGTTCTTGAGCTTGAACCTCTAAAGCCTCACGCATTTTAAAAACTGCAGCCGCATAGGTTTCAGGATCGACAATGTTATAGGTTTTACGAAATCGGGTGACAGCAAGGGCGGACTTGTCAAGTTGCTGTTTGACTTGCGGTAATTTATCCTGAATAAACTTAATCGCAGTACTGGATTTAGTCCGTCGATCTTTTAAGCTATATTCGACATAGGTTTGAGCTAAAGCATTGAGAACTTCACGTGCACGTTTTGGATCGCTATCAGTATAGTTAAGCCGCAAAATCAAAGCGTCTTTTTCAGGACGAATTTCTAAGCCGCTCATAATCGTCCCAGCATCGATATCTTTGACTGTGCTACTAGCAGAGGACTGTTTTATCTTGGTAACAGCGACTTCGATTAGAGGTCGGCTTCGGAGAATACCAATTTCTGTACCAAGATTAATTAATGAGCTACCCGGTAAACCAGGAACTTGAATATCAGATATAGAGATCGTAGAGTTATTAATTAGAAGAGATGCACTGGATCGATATTGGGGAGTTCTGGTAAATGTATAGTAAGCATTGCCAACAAATACACTGGCAGAAACAGCTACGATGACAATCCAACGTTTGCGTAGTACTCGGAAGAATTTGGCAAGTTTAAACGAATCATCGACATACTTGCCTGCGTAGGTCGCTTTAGGATATTCAGTCATCGTTTTATTTTTACCTAAGTAGCTCTAATCATCACAGGCTGAACAGCTAATGTTTATATCAAAACCGAGCCAATATAGCAATCAAGTATAGTTTGTAGATGTTTAAGAATTATGAGAGGTAACTTTTTGGGCTAGCGATCGCATAAGTTGAATTTTTCTAGGAAAAACTAGATTTGTGATTAGATCACAGGAATAGATATCAAATTCAAGTTCAAGATGTGAAAGCTGTTTAATTTCTAGATTTACCCTAGATTTGGTATTTATAATAGACAGTTATAGCAGCTTTCATTTTGCCGTATGTAAAATGAGACCTCCAAAACCTCTGCTGTAATTACAGCCTATTGAGGATTTGAGTAGTACAGAAACATTTTTGAAAGTGGCGCTTTGCGCCACTTTCAAAAATGTTTCTGGGTTTTAAGTAAGCGCAAAGCGCTGTAAAGTTTTGATTTTGCAAATGAGTATATATGCATTGACAAAACGCTATAACAAAAGTAATGAACAGATTGTACCCAAACCTATAAAATTTCAGTCCGAATGCCTGTCACTATTCCTACAATATATTCCACACTCCTCTTAACAATTCTACTGTTTTTGGGATTGATTTCTTTCTTACGAGGTTCGATTCGTGATCGCACTACCGATGTGCTTTTTAATGTTGTTCAACTTACGGATGATCGCCTATTAATGCAAGTCCGTGATCATTTCCAGCAAAGAGCTTATAAAGTTGTGGAGATCGATCCAGAACGGGATGTGGCGATTTTGTTGGGTCAAGTTAGACCGAGTATTTTCCTAGCCGTATTTTTGACAATATTGGCAGCAATTGGTTTAACTTGTTTCGGCTTAGTTTTGGGGGTTTTAATTCCTGATTTAGAAAATCTCTGGTTGTGGTTGATCATTGCATCACCGATCGCAGGTTGGTTTTATTGGCGTGGTGTTCCCCGTGAGCAGAAGGTGAGCTTGCAGCTGCTAGCTGATGGCAAACTAAAAGTACGCGCTCACAAGGACGAGATTGCTGAGTTGCAGCGATCGCTCAATCTCGAAAAAATCGAATAGAAATTGAAGCAGGCTATAAGCAAGTGCAAAATGCTTGCTTCTATGTTTATAAAACAAAAATGCCTATATTTTTTATAATAGGTATTTAGATAAAGATTTACAACAAATTATTGGTGCTTCATGACTACTATTTTAAATAGTCTAAGACGCGAGACTGTTGCGTCAAATTCACTACAAAGTAACGCTTTGAGTTTAAATAGCTTGTCGCCCAATCAACAACTGTTACCACTAACGGCTGTAGTTAATGCCGATGATCATTTAGAAATTGGTGGTTGCGATGTAGTGGAGTTAGTCCGCCAATATGGTTCGCCACTATATATTTTGGATGAAGTCAGTTTGCGAACTGCTTGTCAGCAATATCGCGATGCTTTGGTCAAGCATTATCAAGGAACCTCTCAAGTTTTATATGCTTCTAAAGCTTGGAGTTGCCTCGCCGTTTGTGCGATTGTTGCATCGGAGGGCTTAGGTATTGATGTGGTTTCTTCTGGTGAAATCCTGACGGCAGTCCGCGCAGGTGTTTCTCCGAGTTTGATTTATTTTCATGGCAACAATAAATCCCTCGATGAACTCAGCTATGCTCTAGAGGTTGGCTGCACAATCGTAGTGGACAATTGGCATGAGTTGAAAACCCTAGCCAGCCTTGCCAAAGAGCAATCGATCTCGATCGCCTTTACCGCCCCAAGGATCATGTTACGCTTAACCCCTGGAATTGAATGTCATACCCATGAATATATCCGAACAGGGCATATTGACAGTAAGTTTGGCTTTGATCCCAATGAAATTGAAGTAGTCTTTGCCTTTGTAGCAGGCTCAAATCTCAACTGCATTGGTATTCATGCCCATATTGGCTCTCAGATTTTTGAATTGCAGCCTCACCAAGATATTGGCAGTGTGATGGTGCAGTGGTTTAAACTTGCGGGCGAAAAGTATGGATTGAGTTTCTCCGAGCTAAATATTGGCGGTGGTTTAGGTATTCGTTATGTCGAATCTGATGATCCTCCGAGTATTGAGGAATGGATCAAAGCGGTCAGCGCAGGAGTCACAGATGCTTTTGCTGAAGCAGGCTTAGCCTTGCCGAAATTGCTCTGTGAACCAGGTCGCTCTCTAGTTGGTGCGACCTGTGCCACTGCTTACACAATCGGTGGTAGCAAGACTGTACCTGAGATTCGCACCTATTTGACTATTGATGGTGGAATGTCTGACAATCCTCGTCCGATTACCTATCAGTCCAAATATCGAGCTGTCGTGGCAAACCAGATGAGCGCTCCTCTATCGCAAACTGTGACGATCGCAGGTAAGCATTGCGAATCAGGTGATATTTTAATTAAAGATATTCAGTTGCCTGAAACCAAGGCAGGCGATACTCTAGTTGTATTTGGAACAGGCGCATACAATTACAGCATGGCTTCTAATTACAACCGCTTGCCTAAACCTGCGGCTATAGTTGTCCAAGGCGGCGAATCTAGTTTGATCATCAAGCGTGAAACTCGTGATGATCTATTGCGTCAAGATTGTTTGCCAGAAAGACTACGCAAGTAATTGCAAAATGAGTTATCAAAGTAATTGCGAAATTAGTTATGAATGAGAGGGTTATGAATGCAGTGGTTTGCCAATATCAACTCAATTGCATTCATCATGAGGGCGATCGATATCCTTGCACTGTTTGGGTTGATCTATCTCATGCTGTCCCTCAGCAACGATCGGCGCACTTTATTGATGGTGCGGGGCATTATCTTTTTACTGATTGCTAGTGTTGTTAGTGATCGCCTTGGTTTACAATTCCTGAATTTTGTTCTTGATAAATTATTAATTGGCTCTGCTGTAGCCATGGCAGTGATCTTGCAGCCAGAACTGCGGCGGTTTCTCGAACGTCTTGGACGAGGAGATGTGCTTTCCTTACTACAACCAACCACCTATCGACGTACACCTACTGAAGCTGATTCAGTGATTGAGGAAATTATCGAAGCAGTAATCGAGCTATCTCAAAATCGGACAGGTGCATTGATGATTATTGAAACTGGTGAACCGATTGATGATCGCGATTTTTCTGTCCCTGGTGTTAAACTCAATGCCCTATTATCAAAAGAGCTACTGCATACCATTTTTCAAACATCTACACTTTTGCATGATGGGGCAATCTTAATTCGCGAAGATCGGATTGTAGCAGCTGGTGTGATTTTGCCTATTTCAGATCGGGCTGCTTCACGGGAAATTGGCACAAGACACCGAGCCGCTATGGGCATTACTGATCGTGTCAGAAATTGTTTTTGTGTTGTAGTTTCCGAAGAAACAGGTTCGATAGCGATCGCCGAAAATGGCATATTAGATCGTCCTCTCGCCAGCAGTCGGCTCCGAGAAATATTAGAAACTAAACTCGGTAATTATCGTCCAACTCCTTTAGGAAGAACAGTGCCCAAGTTTAATTGGCTCTGGTCAAGTGTGAATATCAAAAATATGGTAAGTCGAAAATCGTCAGAAAAGAAATGACTGCTAAGCTATTGCAAACTTTGCCACTAGATCTAGATCGTCAGCGATTGCCTAAACATGTTGCCGTAATTATGGACGGGAATGGGCGTTGGGCTAAGCAAAAAGGAATGCCCAGAATTGCTGGGCATAGACAGGGGGTTGATGCTCTCAAGGACTTGCTACGCTGTTGCAAAGACTGGGGAATTGAAGCGCTGACAGTCTACGCTTTTTCTACGGAAAATTGGAGTAGACCTGCACAGGAAGTTGATTTCTTGATGGTTTTATTTGAGCGGATGTTGCGCCGTGAATTAGATGAAATGTGTCGTGAAGGGGTGCGGATTTCCTTTGTGGGTGATCTGGATTCTCTGTCCCATTCCTTACGTGCAGAAATCGAGCGATCGCAATTTGCTACGGCAAATAATCAAGCAATTCATTTTACGGTAGCGATTAATTACGGCAGTCGCCGCGAAATCGTGAAAGTCTGTCGCCAAATTGCGGAAGCGACCCAATCAGGGGAAATCAAACCTGAAGATATTGATGAAAATCTATTTGAGCAGCATCTCTATACTGCGGGAACCCATAATCCTGACTTGCTGATTCGCACTAGTGGCGAGATGCGCTTAAGTAATTTCTTGCTCTGGCAAATGGCTTATACCGAGATGTATTTTACCAATACCCTTTGGCCAGATTTCGATCGCCGTGAGTTTCATCGCGCATTGATGGATTATCAAGAGCGCGATCGCCGTTTTGGTAAAGTATAAAAAATAGGCACAAAGCGCCTCTTTTTTATTTGCGATCATTATAAAGGTGCGTCGTAGTATCTTTCTCCAAACAACGTGTTTATGATGTGGTCTATCAATGGGACAGGTTAAGGGACAGGATTGCCATCTACCAAAGAGTTTAAACCAATAACTTTGCCACCTTGATCATGCTTTTTGAAAATTCAACATGAACGAAAACAAATAAAATTGGGAGTAAAATGTCATGAGTTCTTGACATTTTACTCCCAAAAAAGAGAGTTTGGTTTTTAAAATGTAACTAATTTTACAGATATTTTGTCCCTTACTCATGCAAAAAAGATAGAGCGCTTTGTGCACCATCTTTTTTAGTAATGGTTGCCAATTTTGCGATGGTGCGCGGCAGTAAGGGCATCGGGTTTAGAAACACGTCCTTCTTCGGCGATCGCATAAATAATCCAGTGATCGGCACATTCCATCCGACTCATAACTTCACATTCCATAAAGGCAAGTGCCTCAGTGAGAATCGGTGCACCAGAGTTAGATATTTGCGTCTTCACTCCCTCGAAACGATCTGCCCCAGGAGCAAATCGCTTGAGGAAATGCTGCATCAATTTGGAATAGTTTCCTTCTTCGAGAACGTTCAAAACAAAACGATCACCTACCTGCATAAACGACTCGATCGCCCGATCCTTCGCCACAGCAACGGTAAAGCCAAGCGGCTTAAAGCTTGCCTGCGCGACCCAAGAGGCTAACATTGCACTACGAGCACCACCCTTAGCTGCGGAAATAATATATAAACCACCTGCTAAGCGCCCCAAAGCTTTATCGAGATCAGCATCGATCGCCTTGAGTTGCTTGATATTTTGTTTACGAGTGAGCAACTGTCCTAAGTCAGTTCCCGCTTCGTCACAAACCTGATAGGTAGACTCATTAGGATTTTCTCGCACTCGAATAGGTGGAAAAGCATTAACCACACCGAGATCCTTAAAGCGATTATTCAATAAATCGATGGAAAAATCCTCGTTACCATGTGGCTCGTACAACCCAATTACTTGCTTTTCGGTTGCGGCTGCTAAGATTGCGCCGATCGCTGTTTCCACGCGACTATTGGATGCGGGAGGTGTGCATACGACTAAGCCCGCCGCATTGCCGACTAGTTCCCTCAATTCCTGCAAATCAATCACCTTGAGATCTGCCATTTCCACGGCGACACCAGTTTTGGCTATCCCACGACCGATTGCTTGCGACAGGCGATCACAATAGCCATAGTCCGACACATAGCATACCACCACATTAGTTTCGCCCTTAGTTTGTGCTTGACTCCATTGGCGGTAGTTTTCAGTCAATTCCTTAACGTTGTAGCGCAGCAGGGGACCATGTCCATTAGCAACAATCTCTGCTTGAGGCAACTCATCCATTCGCTTCATCGCCGAGATGACTGATCGCGCATTGGGAGCCATCAGGCATTCATAGTAAAAGCGGTAGTCGGGCGTAATCTTTTGTAAGTCCTCGTCGTAGGTTGCCTCGCTGCAATAGTGCATTCCAAAAATATCGCAAGTATACAAAATTGAGGTGGCATGGTCAAAGGTCATCATCGTATCTGGCCAGTGCAGATTCGGTGCATTCACAAACTGTAAAATGTGACCTTTACCGAGATCCACTTGATCGCCATTTTTGACCACTTGCTGTTTAAAAGGTCGGTTGATCAATTCACTCAGAAACTGTAATGCGACTTTGGTGGCTACGACGGTGACATTGGGGGCAAGTTCTAAAATTTCCTTAACCAGTCCGCTATGGTCTGGCTCCGTATGACTGATCACTAAGTAATCAATCTGAGAGGGATCGATCTGTTCCTTAAGAGTTTTAAGGTATAGTTCGCGAAACTTTGCGTGGGACGTGTCGACTAGGGCTAATTTTTCGCCACGAATGATATAGGAGTTATAAGTTGTCCCATTTTGTAAGCCAAACTCAATATCAAAGCGATCACGATCCCAATCTAGCGATCGAATGGTAGTCGTGTCCGCCGCAATTTCTGAAACCTGCAGGGTCAAGCGACGCTCAATAGGCTTCTCTAATATTTTGCTAATAGATGGAATGTCCGTAACAGCTACCACGCTTTTGCCTCCCTATCTCATTTTTTCTTCCTCTAGTCTAATCCCTACTTTTGGACAAGTCCAATTGAATGTACTAATTGATACTATAAGGACAGCGCAAAATTTGGATATTTGCTGGAGATTTATTTATCAAAGCTGCCACTATGTCTGATTTATATGTTTCTTGGGATGAATATCACGCCAAAATCGAAGGACTGGCAGCCCAAATTTATCAGTCAGAATGGGAGTTTGACCAAATTCTCTGTCTGGCAAGGGGGGGCTTACGCATTGGCGATATCTTGTCGCGGATTTTTGATAAGCCTTTAGCAATTCTCTCGACTTCTTCCTATGGGGGCAAAAATTTTCAAGAACGTGGTGATCTAAAAATTGCCCATAGTATCACCATGACTACAGATACCCTCGGTAAGCGGATCTTGTTAGTGGATGATTTGGTGGATTCAGGTGTCACGTTGGCACAAATTCTTGAATGGCTTAAGCAACATCCAGAGTTTGCGATTACAGAAGTGCGATCGGCGGTTCTTTGGTTTAAGGCTTGTTCTATAGCTAAGCCCGATTATTATATCGACTTTTTATCCGACAATCCTTGGATTCATCAGCCTTTTGAGAAATATGAAAAGATTAATCCTAGCGATTTATAAAATCCCCATTTTTAGTTTGATAATTACTCAAAGCATGAATATATAGCATTCCTAAATCATTTGTAGATTTGGTAGTGCTGCAAAGTAATTTTTAGTAATTGTGTTGCGGGCGCGAAGCGCCCGCAACACAATTACATTGCATGACCACCCTATATGGTTTGTGGAAGTACACCCTGCAAATAGGTTAATAGCCTGCTCAACATCACCTTGCCATAGCAAATCTTCAGCCTTGTCTAGACGATGCAAAGAACCGCCAACAGCGTAAAGATGTTCTTTCAAATGATACCAGTCCAATATTTCAAACCTTTGCTCTGATGTTGCTATGACCGCAAATAAGTTCCAGATCCCGTCATGCCCATCACCCAAACAAGAGAATATTTCTGCCAATGGTTGTTTTTGTACCCAATCGACTAAACCTTGATTATTAAGAAAATAAGCTGCTACTGTTCCTTGAGCATTTACCGCTTTGTAATCTTTCCACTCACACTTTTTTCCTTTCTCGATGCGATACCCACCAGCATTAGTTATCGGGTTACGGCGATGGTGATTCCTATAGACTCGGAAATCTTGGTTCAGAGACAGCGTTGTGGCAGGTTTATTTTAGCCACTAATATTCTTGATTCCTTACAATTTACGGCTGATGATGCTTTACGGGAATATAAGGCTCAGCAGGTCACTGAGCGTGGCTTTCGTTTCCTCAAAGACCCTTCCTCTGCCTGTTTCGTAATTGTTTTTCCCCTTCCATTACGAGCGGAATGTGGTTTTTAAAATTGTCGTTCAAAATTTAGATCTTATGCTTTTTAAGTGTTGGTATCGTAAAAACTTGAAAACTTGATTATCAGACTCGGGCAAAAAGCGCGAGATATGCGGACGCATTTAATCATCTTTACTCAACGCCCCTAATTAAAATTTTGGAGTACGCAAAAGAAAAAGATTGTTTCATTACCGCTAGTCAGGTTAAGTCTGGTATCCGATTATTTCGTGATAGTCCTGTTAGCGAAATTCGCTCATATTTTCAATGGCTTGCTGATCGCCAGTATGGGATTGTCAGAGGCGAAGCTGATACGCTTGAATTTTCTGCACAGTAGATTTTTAGTCATCTCCAATTTTGGCTTCTGGAAGGTAAGGAATCATACCCTTACGAAATGCCTCTTCTTGAATTGCGCGGGGTGCTTGGCGAGCATCTATCAGAAAACCGTTGACCGAAATCATCCAAGAAAGAATGTTGTCATCTACCCGACTGGGAAGACACCAAGTTGGATCCATTTGATGGATCTTCATTAAATCGCGAATTTGTTTTGACTTTGCCTGCCCTGTACTCTGGCTCACCCCAAAGCCTTGATAAATTTCAGTTGCCTTCATGTGCGGCGTTTGAGATGGGTCAAACAAGAAATTGACCATTCCGAGGGCATGAACGATCCCACAAGCCCAAGTATCTGCTTTTCCGCTTGTTAGGGGTGAAGGTCGTTTGCGACAAAGAGCCGCCGTAAGATAGCGACATTGCTGGGCATATTCATCATTGAGATGGCTCAGGCAAAAGTTATCCGTGAGGCTGGTAATCTCCACAAATTTTGCCCGCATTGTTTCGGGAACAGATTGTGATTTGGTTGCCTTTGACATTAGCTTTGACTGAGTGTTGAAGAGTACTTAAACAATAAAATCCTGAACATAGTTGATTAGACTTTGGACAAGATTGACGCAAAAAAAGATAGATTTTAAGCAGAAAAGGATAATAATAGTTTTAGCCTAAAACAAATCATCAACCCAAAAGTCATTATCATTATATTGTCGGACTAACCCGTTCATTAATTTGACAAAATTTAACCGCAACAAGGTAAAACAAAAAAATCTGAGTGGGCGATCGCTAGATTTTTTGTCCAAGGGGGAATCCAAAGGGGGAATTCCCATTTAAAAATTTTGATTATTACAGTCTGAGGAGTAGAGCATCTAGCGATATTTGTAAGCTTGAGGCTTTAGCGTTATCGATCGCCAATAAATTTAGTTTTTCAGTTGAGCAACAAAGGCATCATGAGCAAGTTTTGCTTTTTCCCCAGTCGTGTAGTCCTTGAGTAATTTTTGAACTAGCTTTGAATGTTTACAGGAATTAAGCTTCTTGAGTGTTTCAGTAACATCTTGACGAGATATACCTTGCGGAAAGCTAGACAATAGGGCAACTCGCTTTTTAATCTTGCTGAGTCGTTCAGAATCGACATTGATATTGGCGAAGGTATCGACTTGGGCTAAGTCAGTTGATAGATGCTGCTTGAGTTTTACTAGTTGTTTGTAAAGGTTGTTTGCTGAGGTGAGTAAATGATTAGCGGCAATTACTTCGCTAACTTCAGGCGTATTAAAGGCAGTGGCGATCGCTACCCCATAGGCATCACGCTCACCTGTGTGATCGTTCCAGAAAATATGCTGTTCTTGTTCGGCAATTACTGCGCCATTGGGGTCAAAATATTTGACTGTTAAACCTGTTAAAGCCTGTGGTTCAGTTTTTTTATCGCTACTTTGCCCTAATGTGATCGCATTGGGTTGATAGTCTTTACCTAAATCAGCAATTTTTTTACTCAAGTCTTCGGCATACAAAATTTCTTGATGGGTATATAGGTCATGGGAATTTTCTTGCTGGCGATAGACTTCTTCTTGCAGATTGATATGCTCCATGTTTCGAGACTTGGCAAGACTTTGAATGAAGTCTACATACCCTGGCAAGATGGGATCGTCAAAAAGAGTGTCACCATAAACTGAAGCGCCCAGAGTATTTGCATCGGTGACATTAGCAATCTCACCGTCTGGATTTGCCAGATCGCCAACGAGTTTTTTATTGAGATTTTTGAGGCGGCTTGCTTGTCTTAATAGCTGACTTTCACTGTTGGCATAGTAAATGACAATGTTTTCGGCTTTGTGCTGCTTAGGTCTGTCAATCCGTCCGATACGTTGCTCTAGAGTCATGGGATTCCAAGGTAAGTCGATATTAATTAAATAGTCAGCATCTTGGAGGTTTTGACCGACTGAGAGGGTCTCTGACCCGATTAGCACCATGACCTCATCGGATGGACTGGGGCGATCGCTAGGATTTTTGCAAGTGGCAACAGGGGCAAAGAGTCGAAATAGCTGTTGACGCTTAATACCGTTAGTTGGGCGATTGTATTTGATGAAGTTATGGGGGGCAAATTGAAGGGGACGAGTTGCGTTTTCGGGAAAGTAGGTTTTTGTGGAACCGATCGCCATACCGATACCTTGACTAGCGATCGCACTGTCCCTAGACATATGCAGATAGTAATCAAGGACAGTATCGGAGAAGGTGGAAATCAGTAATACTTTTTTGCCTTGGCTAATTAAGTTTTTGACTTGCTGCGTTACCTGTTCGCGTTTGTGGTCTTTGAGAAACTCATCAGCAAGCAAATTTTGGATCTGCTCCATCTGCTTTAAATCCTGTTCACAGGCGGCGAGCATCAGGTCATAAATTTGTTTAGCTTTTTCAGGATGATCGATGAGAGCATCAGTTGCTCTATCAATTTGGTTGCAAAGCTGTTGACGCTTAGTTTCTTTGCTAGTTTCAGGATCGTTATTTTCCTCCTCCTCCTCTTCTTCATAGTCTTCATCTTCCATGAAGAAATCTGCCTCATAGTTGAGTTGATAATCAAGTTCTATCTTTGTTTGCTTACTAAAGCCGTAATGTTCAAGGAGAAAGTTATTTAACCCTTCAGCAGTGGGAGCATCAGCAATTTTTGCTAAGCGATCGCTCATTAATTTAATTCGCATCCTGAAATTAACAATGGTGCGGCGGAGAGCATACATACTTGATTCAGCACGTTGTAGGAAAAAACGCCTTTGGTTTTTTAGTAGCGATCGCTGTTCGGCTGTACCTGTGAAATAGCGCAATGGATCAGCAAAGGGGATATAGAGACTCGTCTCAAACTGAGTGAAGATCTGCTCTAGGGCTTTCTCGGTACTTGGTTCAAACTGAACAGGTAGCCACTCTGCAAGACGTTTAGCATAGACATTCATTTCTGGCATTGCCTCGCGCAACATCTGGCGAGTACGTTGCAAAAAGAGTTGCTTATAGACGCGGCGAAATAGATCAGTGCGATCGGTGAAATTTTCGACACCACTTTCGCGACTGGCAAACCATTGCGAAACTTCAGCAGGAAAGCCGACTTCTTTAAAGCCTTCAAGACGGGTTAAGAATGGACTGAGAATGTTGTAAATATCTTCGCGGCGATTATTCCAAGGCGTAGCAGTTAGTAATAGAAATTGTCTCTGTTTGCCATTGCGTTGATCTTGCTCACGGATTTGTAAACAGGTCTTATGGATGCGGTTGTTAAAGTTACGGATGCCTTCGTGAGCCTCATCAATGATTACCAAATCTGCGCCTTCAAAGCGATTGAACTCCTCTACAAATTTGCTACCCTTTCGGCTCATTAGGTTTTTGTTAAATAGTTCATAGTCCTTACGGCGAAAACCTAGCTCAGACATTTCTCGTTCCCAGTTTGACCAGAGCTTTTGAGCCGCCACGATCGCAATTTTTGCTTGTCCGCATTGTTGTTCTTTTTGCTCTCGATAGAGATAGGCAACAGCAGCCGCTAAGCGAGTTTTGCCAAGTCCGACGGCATCGGCACAGACCGCAACCCCAAAGTCTTGCATTACCCTCAGACAATGCTGTGCGCCTGACTTTTGATGTTCATAGAGAATACTTTGGTTGATTAACTCATCGAGATAACTGTCCTGCTTGACCCGAAATTGGTTGGGGCGTTGTTTTGCCATCCAATAGAGAAAGTCATTAGGTGTGCCATATTCACCTGCGAGGATTTTTTCAATTGCCTCTTTAAAGCCAAGGATTTCAGGAAACTCAGGAACTTTAACAATATTGCTAACTTTGGGCGCGATCGCAGGATTAACTTTGTACTCTTCGCCTTTTTTATCCCTGACTCGAAAATCATTAAGAGTCTGAGGGGGATGATCTGCCGAGACTGCAACATCTGCTTTGATTAAGTCCTGAGTTTGGTCTGTAATCTTGACTTTGACTAGCGGATCGTCAATGACCGTAACTTGGGTAACTTGATCGAGGTTATCGCCAGTAATCTCGACTTTGGTAGTTTCACCAGAGGGCAACTGATCGGGGCTAATGGTTTTAATATTGGGCTTTTGGAATTGGGCGCGGCGATCGCGTTCGGCGCGGACTTGTTGCAAAAATTCCAAACTGATGTCAAAAGCTAGATCTTGACGATGCCATTCTTGATCGAATTGTTGGATGCTTTGAGCGATCGCCTCACGATCTAAATCATCCCAAGAATATAAAAAGGTGACGCTCTCAGCATTGCGAGAATGGGCAGCACGGGTGAAGTTGTCTGAGCCTTCATGGAGAATGTGGTTATCAAGGGAATCGCTAAAGATACCTGTTTTTTTGTGATAAACGGTGAAAGCTTGATCCATTTTGATCAGCTTAATTTGCAAAAACTCTAAACGGACAAGCTCTGCCAAAATCTCAGTATGGCTAAAGATGCTATCAGCAAGTCCTTTTAAAAATTCTTGGATTGTCCGTTGAGCAAATTTGGCTCGATAGTCGGGGTCTTGTAATTTTTCAAGTTCATTGAGATCAGACTTTTTAGAAAAGCCTTGCCAATCCATTAGTAATAGGATTTTGCCATCGGTTTGAATGATTGATTGTAGTGGCTCTTCATAAAATTTGAGGATACCACTGTCAAAGTTATAGGTGGATCGTCGATAAATAACGCTGCGCTCTAACATCTGGGCGATCGCAATATTATATTTTGCTAATTCATCGGGTAAGTTATAGCGGCGTTGAATGCCTTTGATCGCTCTGAGGCTACCTTCTAGTAATGCTGGTTCTTTGGTAACGCGATCGCGATTTAGGAACTTCTCAATGCTTTTGATATTGCCAATTCTTAGTAAGCTCGTGCTAGGGATATCCCCTTGTTTTTTGGGGAGATAGTAATAAATTTTTGCGTCTTGTAGGTCAATGCGAACGACAATATGGGTGTCTTTTTTGCTGCCTAGCCCGAAGAATGAGGCGATGTTTTTGAGTAGGCTATCAGCGTCACGGTGTTTGAAAACTAGCCAATATTGGTTATCTAGCCCTTTGATCGGATTGCCTTGGGGCGAATAGTAGGGGCGCTCTTTGCGGATGAGATCTGCGATAATATTGTCTAGCATTAGCTAAAAATCTCTATAAAAATTTGCTGTAGAATTTTCAAAGTTAAGATGAAATTATAGTTGCTCAGGAGGGTACATATAATGACCCAATCTATAGCTAAGCCTAAACAAGTCGATCTCTCAACTTTATACGATCGCCTCAGAAAACTTGGCTTTAATCAAGATTTTATCTTCAGTAACGGGCTACCTGATTGGTGGTGTGAAGAATATGAAGCCTCTGGGGATGCTGTTTTAACTGCGGCAGCTTACTTGTCACGGAGATTTAATCTGGACTTACCTTCTCTTCTAAATCCAGATCTAAACCCAATCTTTGATGCAGAAAGTAAAGCACTATTTAAAACTGTCAAGAACCAAGATGCAAATGATGAAAATGTTAAGGCTGAATTAGCTGTTGCTCAAAATCTGGCTTTAAGAGTAGCTGAGTTGATTGCATATACATACAAGTGTCAGTATCAATCAATTGTAGGAATGACAGCTAAGGAGATTCGGGCGGCAATTCTTGATAAATATACCTCTGTGACTTTAGAAGCATTACTTGGCTTTTGTCATGAGTATGGAATTCCTATAGGGCATTTTGCGGAATTCCCTACTAAAGTTAAAAAGTTTTTTGGCATGGTCACACAAAGCAAAGGGCATCCTGTGATTGTGGTAAGCCTATGTGACTTATCTCCTAGTCGGTTATCTTTTATCATTGCCCATGAGCTAGGACATATTGCCTTGGGGCATCTTGAGGATGGTCTGATTATTAGTGAGCAGAATCTAGGTATGCTCGATCAGCTTGATGATGATGAAAGTGCGGCTAATGAGTTTGCGGCGGAGCTAATACTAGGACAGCCCGATCGCGTTTACTATTTCCCTCATTACATGACAGCCGAAGCTCTCTCGGAAAGCGCAATGGAGAAATCTCGTCGCGATCGCGTGGATGCTGGTTCGATCGCTTGGAACTATGGCTGGTATAAAACAAGTCATTTTCCTGTCGCTCGTAAGGCGGCTGGATTAATCGAGAAAAACAGCAATGCTCCACAACAGATTAATCGATATCTCAGTAAGTCCCTTGATTGGGACAGTTTAAGTAATGACAATCGAGAATACTTGGCTTTGGCTCTGGGATTAGATATTGTCGAAATCATTGAGGAGTCTTGGAATTGCTTACCTGTTTCCTAGACAATGACATTGTTATTAAGTTATCTGCATTTGATTTATTTGATGAAGCTATTGCTGTTTTAAATTTAGATTGGACACAGCTACAAGTAATTAGCACTGCTCAATATACCTTTCGGGGTAAGAGTTACATCGCTCAGTATTCTGAGTCAGTTTGTCAAAAGGCGATCGCTATTACGCAAAAGTGCCAAAAGGTGATGGTAGAGAATAGCCTAGAAGCAGAGTTGTTAAATGGATTTGCGGGTATTGATATAGGTGAGGCGGCGCTGATTGTGGCGACGCGATCGCAGACAGATTTTTTATTGCTTAGTGGTGACAAAAACTGTATTACACAACTAGCGGCAATTCCTGAACAAATTTATAAGCGGTTATGTGGACGGGTGATTTGTTTGGAGCAGCTTATTTTGAAGTTGATTGAGGTTAAGGGGTTTGTGTTTGTGCGCGATCGCGTTTTGCCGATGGTTAGTTGTGATAAGTCTCTTCAAATATGTTTTGGCTATTCGAGTTCTGCGAGTGAGGAGAATGTGATTGTGGGGCTGAATAGCTATATCAATGACATTCGGCAACAAGCTCCAAATTTGTTAGCAAATTTGTAATCTTTTTTAGTACAGCGTAAGTATTCCAAAGGTTTGATCGATCGCTAACAACTGAATATCTTCAATATGCGATCGCAACATTGTCTCGATTTCGTTGGTTGAGCAATTACCGCGCCTAATCCAAATAACTTTGGGCGGGAATCCTTTCAACACCAAAAGCTCGTTATAGTCACTATCTCTGGTGACGATAGTAAAGTCATTACTCAGAGCATATTTCCATATATTGAGATTGTCTTCTTGCCCCATTCCTAATGTATAGACATGAGTGGATTCAGGAAATAAGTTTGCTAAACGATTGACTAACCGAGGAGATAAGTTATGGTCGAATAAGAGCTTCATGCTTGTATTAATAGAGTTTGACGTTCACGATTTGCTGCATAACTCAGACAAGCAAGAATATCTTCTTGGGTTAAGTATGGGAAGTCTTCTAAAACTTCTTGATATGTCATGCCAGAAGCTAGATATGACAGTACATCATAGACGGTGATTCGCATTCCTCTAATGCAGGGTTTACCGCTACGTTTGCCTGATTCAATTGTGATGCGGTCTTGGTAGTTCATATTTTTTTCCTTGCCCTGTATTTATTTAATTTTACTCAATGGGAAAACTGGGTATGGCTGCATCGATCGCATTCATGATCTGCATGGTTTCAGAGAGTGCGACGATGATTTTTTGATAGTGGTTGAGGTCTTCGGGGCTGAGTTGCCGACCTTTGCGGTCTTTGAGCCATTTGTGACAAACTTGATAGCCACCGACATAAAATTCCCAAACGCTTTCGGGTACTCCTGTAAATCTGTCGCCTTTTTTGTTGATGATGACTTCGCCATCGGTATATTTGGGATGTCCTGCATCAACGACAAATTCGCCGCCTTTGTCGATTATTTGCAGATCCCCCCTGCCCCCCTTAGTAAGGGGGGTGTCCGATAGGACGGAGGGATAGAGTTTTGGTGATTTCATGAGATGCAATGCAACCAATTCTTCGCCATATTCGCCAAGTTTGCGGAATAGTTGATCGCTGCTGGTGAGGGGTACTCGGGGAAAGTCGATCTTTAGAAATTCGGCGTAACGGGTGCGATAGGTTGGAGAATGGAAGATTGCATAGATGTAATAGAAGATTGCTTCTGGGGTTGGGGTATAGCCTAGTTTGTTGGTTATTTCTGTTAGAAATTCATCAGAGAAATTTGGGCGGCGTTGTTCTGTTGTCGTTTGTTGTAAATTATCTGTATTGGGATAAAGATAAAGAGGAAAAATAGATGAACTATCTTTATATCTCTATAAAAACTGCTGGAGTTGGATTTCGCGAAACTAGAGCATGATGCCACTCAGAAGCTTTAGTCTGACGCACCAAATTAAGAGCAAAATTTTCATAAAATAAATGTCCTACGACATCAAGGCGAGGTCTATCTGTAACTTCTTTTCCTAAGTATGCAATTCTTGTGTCAAAAGGTCTGTAATCAATTTGACGACAATAATTCTTCCAAGAATCAGAATCAGGTTCTTTTCCTAAGAAGTTTTTTACTTGTTCAGTTAGTGTCAACTTGTCATATGCAATAGCTATGGAATCTCTATGAGTTTGAAAGCCAAGAAGATTTCTAGGCATAGCTTCTGATAGATTCCATCCTTCCTGATATTCACTCAATAGATCATTATCTTGTGGAATAAACAAATGAAAAGGCTTTTGAGGTTCTATCTCATTCCAATTTGTAGAATTAACATCATGAGTCGATAGCCAATCATACTTAGCCTCTCTCATCCCATACAAATGCGCGTGTTGAATATCAGACATTACTTTTTAGATAGTTGCTTAAAAAAATCATTTGATTAACCATATCTTCTGCTGTGAGTGAAGCCATAACCACAGACAAACCGTACAATCTCTCACCAATCGAAAAATCCTGATGCATTAACAATATTCCAGCATGAACTTTACCCTCGGCTAAAAATTGCTTATGGATCTTGCTAAAGTCGCGAATGTTATAGGTGCAAATGACTCGATTGTTTTGACCAGCCCATAACAACTGTTCCTCATCTGAAAAACCTTCGCGTTTAACCTCACTGACTGTCGTTACATCTATCTCCCTCTGACGTAGCGCCATCAACAAAGCCCGATTCATACTGTCTTCATCTAGATAGAAGCGAATATTACTCATTAGTAATTTCCCTTCGCCGCCTGATGTTCAGCATATAAGCGATCGTAATCCTCTCGATCTTGACGCAAGGATTGATCGATCTCCTCTCGATTCGCATGATAGTAAGTCAGCGCCGCATAAACTTGAGCCATACTCAGATAACCCCAATTATCCGCAATTTCTTCAGGCGTTAAACCTTGTTTCCATAATGTCGCAATGCGTCCAACCGTAATGCGTGTATTCGCAATACGCGGACGATTTCCGCAAATATCAGGATCGCAAACGATAAGCGTACCAATATTAAAAATAGTTGCTGTCATAGGTTTAGGCTCCCTGCTCTTTAATCATTATACAAACCGCTACACCCTGCTGAATATCAAACACATTTTCATCCTTTGTGCCATCCACAGCCGTTTCCTTCTTCTTAGAATTACCATGCAAATCCAAAATCCTAATCCAATTAAAGCTCTTCGCCAAACTCTGACGCATTCCCCGAAAAGTCGGATTATCTAAATAACCATGATTCGTCACAAACGCCAAAATCCCTGTCCCCGTCTTATCAATGCGCCATTGTGAAAAGCGAATAAACTTCACATAGTCATCCTGTAACCATTTCGGATTCTTCTCTCCCAAAGGCAACCCATCCACAAAATAATAATCCTTCACCAAAGCGCCCACCCACTCGCTCTTATTTTCAGAATGTCCAGAATAAGGAGGATTGCCAATTACCACCATCACAGGAATATCTAGCTTTACCCCAGCCGCCTCATTCGATTCCTCAGCAATAAATTCCTTAAATAAAGTCTCCGATCTCCGCTTGGCATCATCAAGCGTATTTGTCAGATAAACCCCCAACCTTTGCGAACTATCAAACCGATAACCCGACTCCTCCAAAAACAAACCCAACTTCAAATGACAAATCGCATAGGGAGCCATCAACAACTCAAACCCAAACACACGCGGCAACAAATGATCGCGC
>Ga0209990_10000708_pt1 | contig 32224 bp, 40 predicted proteins | sample NOAtaG_6_FD_187304 | JGI IMG/M metagenome (GOLD analysis project Ga0209990, IMG submission 187304) | Freshwater lake microbial communities from Lake Erie, under a cyanobacterial bloom - NOAA_Erie_Diel5S_2200h metaG (SPAdes) (version 2) | ecosystem: Environmental > Aquatic > Freshwater > Lake ...
TCTTATGCTGTATGTTATAGCATAGATTAATACAAAGCCGTCCTAGAAGGACGGGGTTTTAGACCCAATTTCCCGATAAAAAAGACCTAGACCTTTTTATTATGGTTTTCAAATAAGTGCGTACTCATTTAAAAACAAATTTAAAAACAAATTTAAAAACAAAAAATAGTAGTCATGCAACGTAATTGTGTTGCGGGTGCTTCGCGAACGCAACACAATTACTAACCCATACCACTAGAATAATAATTTGCCTCAGACAAATTGCTGATTCTATAGACCCGCAACAGCCCGTTCGAGGTTGGCTCGCGCTTGATTATAGCCAATAATTGCCTGAACTCGATTAACATCAGCGCGGGTGAAATCGGACTCAGCCGTGAGTACCTCAAGCTGTGTACCCACACCTGCATCCAGACGCAAACGCGCTAAACGAAGGGCTTCTTCAGCTTGTTTGACAGCTTTTGTGGCAGTGCCAATTTGTTGGAAGCGCGATCGCTGATTGATATATGCTGACTCCACATCAAAACGGGCTTGACGGGCTGCTTGCTCAAACTTACTTTCGGCAGTGGCTTGATCGGCTTTAAATTGGTCAACTTGGGCAGCAGTTTTGCCACCATCATAGAGAGTCCAGCTTATGGTTGCGCCAATTTGATAGCCAGTACCAATTCCGCCACCACTAGTAAATTCCGAAGCGGTATTGAAGTTAGCAAATACACCGACCTGAGGACCTAACTTGGCTAGAGCTGCATTCGCATTACTGCGAGCTACCTCTCGTTGTAATTTTTGGGTATCTAGTTCAGCCCGATTCCTAACTGCGAGTAGAATCGATTCTTCTAAAGGCATCTTCCACTCAGCTACGGGTGCTATTTTATCCGCAGCCGTGATTTCTACTGTAGGAGGGTAGTTAAGCTGACGCGACAGATCCCGTCTTGCCACCAGTTGAGCCGCTTCTGCATTCAGCAAATCCTGCTTAGCATTGGCAAGGGAAACCTCCGATTGCAGAACATCAAATTTTGTACCCACGCCTGCGCGTTCTCTGGCTTGAGTATCTTTTAAGCTTCTTTCAGCATTTTTAACAGCTTGTCGTTGAATGCGGATCGTTTCGTCGGCATTTTGGAGATTGTAGTAGGCTGTAACGATATTGAGGCGCAAGGTTTGGCGAGCTTGATTGAGATTAGACTCAGCAATGCGGAGGTTATTTTCGGCGGCGGCGATGGTCGCGTCATTTACCCCAGAGTCAAATAGGGTGTAGTTAATCCCTACAGTACCCGTGAGGGGATTACTAATCGTATTACGTGGCGATAATGGTGGTGTTGAGGGATTATTGATATTACTTAGCCGAGTTTGTGCCGAGTCGTTGTAACTATATTGAACTGTCCCTGATACTGTTGGCGATCGCCCTGCTTCCGCGCCTTGTAATGCAGCTCGAGCCTTATCTACGGCAATACGAGCTTGAATCCAGTCCGAGTTCGTCTTTTCTACTAACTCAAGGACTTCTGCGAGGGTAACAGACTTAGTAATCTCTAGTTTGACTTGACTAGGTGTTGTTGGAACAACTAGCGGTTGCTCTGGGTTTAGTTGCCCAGGAGTAGATACGGATGCACTAGGCAAAACTCTTGTAGGTTCTGTAGAACTGATAAATTGAGACTGCGATGGCTTGACATCTCCTACTACTGCGGGGGTAATAGGAGGTTTGCTGGTCTCTGGCGTGGTGGATTCAGAAATGACAGCAAATTTTAATTTTGATGGGGTAAATTCTTGAGCATTGGCTGTCCAAGCTGGAATCAGAAGCGATAAACTCGCACCAAGCGTCAACCAACTGGAAGAAATTCGCATAATCTTAGTTTACAACTCCTCAGATTTAAATAGCAGCCAAAATAACTTACTTAGGGCATATTCTGATAGCGCATGGATTACAATCATCATCCAATTGGGTTAAATATCTGAAATTAAGCCCTTAGTGTATTAAGTAGCTATGCATAAATAACTTTAAAGCATAGAAGCATTGGTCACCCGCTACAAATTTTCAAATACGGAGCTTTGTACTTTTGTACTTACTTAAAACCCAGAAATATTTCTGTAATACTCAAAACCTCAAGAGACTTGCGATTAATTAAAGTACCTACAACTTCGACTACGCTCAGCGTAGTCGAAGTTGTACAAACTCGGTGGTACCTTTTTTCTCGTCAAGTCCCCAATAGGATTTAAGCCAAAAAATTTAGCGCCCTCTCAGCATGTGCTAAATTTTTTGGCTTAAATCTGGTTTCGTAATGGGTAGTTATGCAATGTAATTGTGTTGCGGGCGCGAAGCGCCCGCAACACAATTACTAAAAAAATCACTTTGCAGCACTACACTTAATGTTCCTGACAGTTGGGAAATATCAATATATTTAAGAGATATATTTAAATGTAATAAGTAGCTAGACATAAGTAAACTAAAAACCGAGAAGTTTGTTCCGCCCGCGTAGCGGGCGGAACAAACTCTCGTTTTGGGTTTTAATTAAGTTGAGCTACTTATAGTGTTTCTCAGTCTAGTGAAGTTCAGGTTGTTTCCCCGCCAAAGACGAGGAAAATTTGGACTTTTCTTGATTGAAAATCGCATATATAGCCAGAAAACTTACAGACTTTCCATACAATGAAAATTCTTACATCGGAAACTGCGACCCACTTTTGGCGAGGAGATGCCCTTGCGATCGCTGTTTTTGCCAACCCTAAAGATCCTAATGAGACAACTACTGATCATGCAGAGGAGAAAGTAGTTAAAACCATAGAACTATCCGATACTATCAAGCAGCTAGATATCAATGTTTTGGCTTGCACTTTGACTGATCTAATCACTGAGGGAGAGTTTACGGGAGAAAACGGGACATCGGTTAGTGGTCGTGTTGGTGTTGACTATGCCGTGCGTAAGGTGATCTTGATTGGATTGGGTGATCCCGCTAAGGCAAATGTGGATGAATGGCGCAAAGCTGCGGCAACAGCCGTGAAATGGGCTAATAAGGAAAAAGCCACCAGTTTAGCGATCGCTTTTCCTGAATATAACCAAGATGCCAGTGTCACAGCACAAGCAATCTCCGAAGGTTTATTGCTAGCAGCACATCAGGATAAGCGCTTTAAGTCAAAAAATAATCAACCTTGGCGCGTTGAACAGGTGGAGATTTTGGAAACGAAACCTGAAGTCGCTGATCCTGCGATCATCAAGGCTCAGCAGATCGTTGATGGTGTAATTTTGGCTCGGGAACTAGTATCGGCTCCAGCCAATATTGTCACCCCGATTACATTGGCGGAAACTGCCGTGGCGATCGCCTCTGAATCCGAGCAATTCACCGCTAAAATCCTTGAGCAAGCTGATTGTGAAGCGTTAGGCATGGGTTCATTCCTTGGTGTGGCGAAAGCCTCCGATATTCCGCCCAAATTTATTCACCTCACCTATAGCAACGGCATACCGAAGCGCAAATTAGCGATCGTCGGTAAGGGCTTAACCTTTGATTCTGGTGGTTTAAATCTGAAAACAGGCATTGGTAGTAGTATCGAACTAATGAAAACCGATATGGGAGGTTCCGCTGCCGCATTGGGTGCAGCGAAAGCGATTGCCCATCTGCAACCCACCGATATTGAAGTTCATTTCATCGTCGCAACATGCGAAAACATGGTCAATGGTAGCGCTATGCGTCCAGGAGACATCCTCACGGCTTCAAATGGTAAAACCATTGAGGTGAATAATACGGATGCGGAAGGTCGCTTGACTCTTGCCGATGCGCTTGTCTATGCCGATAAGTTAGGTGTTGATGCGATCGTTGATCTCGCCACACTCACAGGTGCTTGTGTGGTTGCCCTTGGGGAAGATATCGGCGGTATGTGGTCGATTGATGATGATTTTGCCGAGGCGATCGCTAAAGCCGCCAAATATGCGGGCGAGAAGTTCTGGCGGATGCCTCTTGAAACGCCTTACTTCGATCAGTTGAAATCAGTTGTTGCCGATTTCAAAAACACAGGTTCCCGTGCAGGTGGCGCGATTACGGGTGCTTTATTCCTGAAGCAATTTGTGGAAAAAACGAAGGCATGGGCACACCTTGATATTGCTGGTCCAGTCTGGACAGAGCGAGAGTCAGGCTATAACAACGCTGGCGGTACGGGATTTGCAGTGCGTACCTTGGTGAATTTAATTATCAATTAACGGTAGCTGCAAAGTAATTTTTTTAGTAATTGTGTTGCAGGCGCGAAGCGCCTGCAACACAATTAAATTGCATGAATACCCGCAAATTTTGCAATCATCATACTCAAAACATCAAGCAGCCCCCTAGCTCAAACTTAACATAACTTTGCTTGACATCATACTTAGGTATAAGGTCTAGGATGATGCCATTAAAATTTGTGAGTAAATGTTGATGAGTCACCTAGCTAAGCGTCTGCGCGAAGGTACACAGAAATCTCATACTGCCGCTGAGAATACCGCATTTATGAAATGCTTTCTTAAGGGAATAGTGGAGACTGTTCCTTTTAGGAAATTATTAGCAAATCTCTACTTGGTTTATAGCACCCTCGAAGAGGAATTTCATCGGCATCAGCAACATCCTATTGTTGGCAAATTATATTTCCAAGAACTCAATCGCCAACAAAATTTAGAACAGGATTTAGCCTTCTATTATGGTGAAAATTGGCATTCCGAAATTGTGCCTTTAAAAGCAGGGCAAGCCTACGTCGATCGCCTCAGGGAAATATCCAATAGGGATCCTGTATTGCTGATTGCTCATTCCTATACCCGTTATATGGGTGATTTATCTGGTGGTCAAGCTCTCAAGCATATCGTGCGATCGGCTCTCGACTTACCCGATGAATGTGGTACAACTTTTTATGAATTTGACCAATTGCCAACGTTAGAGGCAAAGAAGAACTTTAAAGATAGGTATCGTCAGGCTTTAGATTCCCTTTCAGCCTGAAAATATGCTCGTTGATGGCATGGGCTGGATGCGTGAGTTGGGTTTTGAAGGCATAAATGTAGATCTAATCTATGGATTGCCCTATCAAAACCTAGAGACATTCCGTGAAACCCTCACCAAAACCATTGCTCTCAAGCCTGATCGCATTGCTGTCTTTAACTTTGCCTATGTACCTTGGTTAAAGCCCTTACAAAAGAAGAAAATCGATCCTGCAACTTTACCTTCCCCTGAAGAGAAGTTGCAAATCATGGAAATGACGATTGAAACCTTGACTAAGCATGGCTATGTGTTCATTGGTATGGATCACTTCGCTAAGCCCAATGATGAATTAGTGATCGCTCAGCGTCAGGGAAAACTTCACCGTAATTTTCAGGGATATACCACCAAGCCTGAATCTGACCTCTTGGGATTTGGGATGACTTCGATCAGTATGCTGCAAAATGTCTATACCCAAAACCATAAGGGCTTACAGGACTTTTACAAGGCGATCGATGCAGGTGAGTTACCGATTGAGCGTGGTGTCAAGCTAAATGCTGATGACATTTTACGTCGTTCCATCATTATGGAATTGATGTGTCAATTTAAACTTTCGCAGAAGGAAATTGAATCTAAATATCATCTCACCTGCGATCGCGATTTTGGTAAATACTTTGCCGATGAACGCTCAAAGTTGTACCAAATGGAGGCTGATGGCTTGATTGAACTGAGACAAGACCACATTGAGGTGAAGCCTGCGGGTAGGTTGCTGATCCGTAATATTGCCTCAGTCTTTGATAGCTATCTCAGCAAAAATGAGACAGGTCGATTCTCCAAATCTATTTAATCCTTCACGCTCTAACTTCTATGACATTGACTTTGACGAAACTGATCGCTTATTGGCATTCAGATTATGAAACTGGCAACTTACAGGTAGATCAAGAACATCAAGAAATCTTTGAAATTGTGAATACTTTGAAGGAGGCTGTGGTCACCAAGCAAAACTTTGGCATCATCGATAAAATCTTGTATCGCTTAGCTAGTCACGCAATTGAGCATTTTCAGACTGAAGACACCTTATCGTCATGGCGATCTCTTCAAAGTGCTATTGCGATCGCAACCTGATCTATGGGGGACATGGCAAGCCAAACTCTGGGCACAATTCTTCCTATTGACGGTATTTGCCACCCACACAATCACTGTATTTGAACGGGCAGATTTCTATAAATCCATTAGCTTAGATGCCCGTCAATACAATAGGCAAGTAGTGGAGAATACCAATCACACCGCGATTAGTGCCTTTCCTGCGGTGCTTGATACAAGCCATCCTGACTTTTTCCCAAGATTAGAAAAATGTGCGGACTGCAATTTCCAACTGATAGCAATTAATGATAGCGATCGCCATCAGTTTGTAAAGACTTTACAAAAATGGTCTCTGTTCATCGCTATTTTCTGGCAATTGTTGTTAATCTATCTTCTCAAGCCCATTGATGCTGAAGCTCAACGTGTTACTGTTCATTGATGGAGCTTGTCTATAACTACAGAAGGAAAAGAACAGTGATTAAGTAGCTAGACATATTCATCGACTCAATAGCGTTGGTGAGGTAAATCGCTGTGTGGATATCCATGGGGAAAGCAAAGAAAGGAATTACCTGCATCTAGTGACTCAGCTAAGACTTGCTAATCGTGAGATAATTCAGAGAATTTCTAACCAGATGCACAATAGCCATTGACAATTTATCTTTGCGTTTAGACCTCATCTAGGATTACTGATTAGCTAGTTTTTGGTCGCGATATTATCCCTAAACAGGCTAGGATATAGCAGTCCTAAATCATTTGTAGATTTTTGGTTTTTGAGAGACACATCCCGAAGGGATACGCATCCAAAACTCATTTAGGATTGCTATACAATACATTAAGTAATTAGGAATTAACAATGGTAGAACGCCCTATTAAAAAAGCAGATCGTCAACCTCAACCAGAAGGTAGCGAAAATACTAGTACAAGACGGTCTGACGAATCCGACAAAAAGCGTTCTAACCGTGATGGGGGTAAAGGTGGCAAGCGAGATAAAAAAGGCGGCAGGGATGAACAATTGAAAACACCCGTAAATCTTGCTTTGGTAAGAGGGCCCAAGCCAACTAAGACAAAACCAGTTGCTGAGGAAATTGTTGCTGAAGAATCTGCAGTTGTAGAAGAAAGTGCGACTGAAGAAACAACTGAAGCATAAATATTTTGTGATCAAATAAAAAAGTTGCGCCTAAGCCAGCTTTTTTATTTGGTGCGTGTTAGTAATCCTTGGCTGGGACTAAAGACGAGAGTTAATAAAAATAAAACGAGAACAGATAGGACGATCGCAGGTCCTGAGGGCAAATTTAAATAGTAGCTGGCATATAAGCCAATCACACTTGCCATCACGCCTATCCCCGCCCCAACAAAAATCATGTGATGCAATTCTTTCACTAATAAATAGGCGGTAATCGCAGGTCCAACGAGGAGAGACACCACTAAAACTACGCCCATTGTCTGCATACTGGCAATAATCGTCAAAGTTACTCCTGCCATTAAGCCTAAATAGATAAGATTAACAGGTAAGCCTAATGCTTGCGCCCCAGTGCGATCAAAAGTGTAGAAAAGCAGTTGCCTATAGAACATAGCGATCGCTACTAATACAATCCCTGTAATAATTGCGACTCGTATTGTGTCGATTGAGGAGACGCTAAGAAGATCGCCGAATAAAAAGCCATGCAAGTCGATTTTAATTTTCAGCAGAGAAATTAACAAAATACCGATCGCGAAAAAACTTGAAGATGTCAGAGCCATTGCTGCATCAACCTTGACGCGAGTTTGTGATCGCAACCATGCAATTAAAAATGCGCTACCGATACCAGAAATAAACGCCCCAATCACTACATCAATTTTATAAAAAAAAGCGATCGCCATCCCTGGCATTACTGTATGTGTCATCACATCCCCAAGTAATGCCATGCGCTGCACAATCAAAAAGCACCCGATGATCGGACAGATAATTCCTGCTAAACCACCTACAATTAATGCATTTCGCATAAATTCTAATCCAAGTGGTTCAGTGACCCATTGCCAGAAGGGAAAGTGAGCTAATTGGGCAAATAATGGCGTAAGTATTGATGTGGATATCAAAGCTATTTATTGGGTGAGTTATACATGTCGCTATGTCAATTTTGTCATAGGCACTCATCTAATTTAGTGAATCATTTGTAGTTTCGTGGCGATCGCATTCAAGATCCTCTCTGCTTTTACTATTAAGTAGCTAGACATAAGTAAACTAAAAACCGAGAGTTTTGTTCCGCCCACTACGCGGGCGGAACAAAACTCTGGTTTGGGTTTTAATTAAGTTGAGCTACTTAGAATATGTCGTTAGAGACCAATGACTAATGCCACCATCAAGACCAACTTCTTCAGGTGATGCTAATCGATTAGCGATTTTAGCTGATTGACTGTCAATACATCCTGTACAAGGCATAGCTTCTCTTCCTGCACTGACAACACGATACCATTACTGCAATTGTCCTTTTGCGACCTCCTGTTCCTGCTGCGGATATCAAGTCATTTATCAGTTTCCACTGGTTATCGGTTAAGTCTGTGGGGTATGATTTCTTGGTTGCTTCCATAAGGCTGTCTTTGTTTTTTGTATATTGACAGGCTATACCTTTGGAAGCTTTTTTGATCTTTTTTATCCCTAATATCTTCTCAAACACGCTCTTTTACAACAAAGCCTCAATTAAATACTCGAACTTGAAAATTAGTAGTTGGTTATGAGTTACTTTCCCGATCATCGTTATTTCGCTTACCTGACTTCACCTGCGATCGCCTCTATGACCAATAAGGAGAATGTGGTCATTATTCAGCCGATGGGTGCGATCGAACAGCATGGAGCACATTTACCACTGATTGTTGATGCTGCGATTAGTATTGAAGTATTGGCAAGAGCTTTAGATAAGTTAGATTCTGCTATTCCTGCCTATGCTCTACCACCTTTGTACTACGGCAAATCCAATGAACATAGTACATTTGCAGGAACGATTACAATGAGTACACAGACTATGCTGGCGGTATTAACAGATATTGCTGAAAGTGTTTATCGGGCAGGCTTTCGCAAATTAGCTTTGATGAATTCTCACGGAGGACAGCCGCAGATTTTGGAAATAGTTGCTCGCGATCTGCATGAGAAATATTCAGATTTGATGATTTTTCCTCTCTTTACTTGGCGCGTGCCTAATGTGGCAAAGGATTTATTAAATGCAAAGGAATTAGAGCTAGGAATTCATGCTGGAGATGCAGAAACTAGTTTGATGTTGGCACTTTTACCTAAACAAGTGGACATGGACAAGGCAGTAACAGAATACCCCTATGGATTGCCTGAGCAAAGTATGCTGAGTATGGAGGGGGCGAATCCCTTTGCATGGGTGACACGAGATTTGACTAGAAGTGGGGTTTTGGGTGATGCAAGGGTGGCAACTAAAGAAAAGGGAGAAAAGATTTTGGCTTCTTTAGTTGAAGGTTGGACAGAATTGATCGAAGATATCTATAAATTTGAGCAACCTAAGGCGTATGGCAATCATTTCCTCTAAATCAAGTCCCAATCCTGATGGCAATCAGCCAGACGATCAAACTGCTCAAAATTCTGTCCCTGCGAAAAAATCAACTCGTCGCAGTTCTAAAAAAGCTACTCCATCGCCCGAAATTCAACAGGCTCTCGATTTGTTGCAAGCAGAGGCTACTCCAGAGGAGAAGTTAGCCGATCAATTAGCGAAAGATGATGCGACAACGGCTCAAGTTGGTACAGATATAAATATTCGTCCTAAAAATCTGCAAGATTATATTGGGCAAAAAGATTTAAAGGAATTGCTGCATATTGCGATCGCAGCGGCAAAGTCACGCTCATCAGCACTCGATCATTTGTTGCTCTATGGTCCTCCTGGATTAGGGAAAACTTCACTAGCTTTGATTATTGCTCAAGAAATGGGTGTGCAGTGCAAAATCACCTCTGCGCCTGCCCTTGAGCGTCCCCGTGATGTCGCAGGTTTGTTGGTTTCTCTACAGCAGGGAGATATTCTATTCATTGATGAAATTCATCGTTTACCGAACGTGACAGAAGAGATTCTTTATCCTGCAATGGAAGATTATCGCCTTGATATTACGATTGGCAAAGGACAAGGGGCAAGAATTCGCAGTGTACAGATCAATAAATTTACGCTGATCGGTGCGACTACCCGCATCGGGGCTTTGTCTTCACCATTGCGTGATCGTTTTGGCTTTGTACAACATTTCCGTTTCTATGAGCAGGATGAACTAACACAAATTGTGTCGCGTAGTGCCAAGATTTTGGCAACACCAATTGATGATGATGGGGCTGTGGCGATCGCCGCGAGATCGCGTGGTACGCCTCGGATTGCCAATCGTCTCCTAAAGCGAGTACGGGACTATGCCGAAGTCAAGGCAAAGGGCGAATCGATTACAGGGGCGATCGCGGAATCTGCATTAGAATTGTTTAATGTCGATCCCAAAGGATTAGATTGGATTGATCGCAAGTTGCTAACGGTATTAATCGAAAACTTTAATGGCGGTCCTGCAGGTTTAGATACCTTGGCAGCAGCGACGGGTGAGGATGCTCATACGATTGAAGAAGTATATGAGCCATATCTGTTGCAAATTGGCTATATAAATCGCACCCCACGCGGTCGCGTCGCCACTGCCGCCGCATGGAAGCATTTGGGCTATCCTGTGCAAACAACAATCTCAGGTTTGTTATAAATCAGGCAATTCCTGCTAATCTCCTGCGTATAGCGGTTTTCAAATGAGTGTGTACTCATTTGAAAACAAAATATCAGTCCTATTAAGAGTTTTGAGTTTTCATTTTGCCGTAGGCAAAATGAAAACCGCTATAGCAGAGATCAACAGGAATTGCTATTTAGCATTTTCAATGGTGATCGCTTCAATCGCATCGGCAGGGGTAAATCCAAAGATCTGCGAATAGAAATAGAACTCACCATCGAGAGCCCGTTTAATATTTTCAGCCTTTCGGAAACCGTGCTGCTCACCTTCAAAGGGAACATAGGCAACGGGCAAACCTTTTTTGCGTAAAGCTTCCACCATCATTTCTGCTTGATTGGGCGGCACGACTTTATCTTCTAGCCCTTGGAAAAAGGCGATCGCACAGGACAGCTTATCGGTGAAATGAATGGGCGATCGCTGAACATATAAATCCTTTTGTTCAGGATATTTGCCAATGAGGCTATCGAGATAGCGCGATTCAAATTTATGGGTATCAGTGGCAAGGGCTTCCAAATCACAAATGCCATAGTGACTTGCCCCTGCTTTGAAATCATTGCGGAATGTTAAGGCACAAAGGGTAGTGTAGCCACCTGCACTACCGCCTGAAATCGCTAAGCGATCAACATCGACTAAACCTTTCTCCGCCAGAAACTTTGCACCATTGGCGCAATCATCCACATCAACGATTCCCCAATTACCCTGGAGGCGATCGCGATATTCTCGACCATAGCCTGTGCTGCCTCCATAGTTGACATCTAGCACCGCAAAACCGCGACTCGTCCAATATTGAATACCGAGGCTCAAACTGCCTGAAGCGGATGCGGTGGGACCTCCATGACTTTTGACTAATAGCGGTGGTTTCTCATAGGTTTCCGCTTGGAAGTCTTTATTTTTGGGTGGATAGAATAAACCATGAGCAGTTTTGCCATTCTCTGTCGGAAATTCCACAGGCTGAGCTGCCGAGATATAATCGGGATCAAGCTGTAAGTCTGAGGCAACTCGAATTTTTTGCCAAGTTCCTTGAGTAATATCAAGCAAAATAATTGCGGTCGGTTCCGTTGCTGAACCTCCATGAAAGACAGCGTGATCACCTTCACACTTAACCCCTGAAATGGAAGTAAAGGGCAAATTAATCTCTTTTAATCCTGCTTCCAGATTTTCAGGATCAAGAAGTGCTAAATGAGATTTACCATAATGCGTATAGGAACAGAGGATTTTGCCATCACCAGTAAAGTCATAGGTAGACATTCCAAATACCCATTGCGGCAAGCCAAATTCTGCTTCCATCGGTGCAAGCGCTTGAATTGTTAAATTATCTGTGGCGCGATAGAGATTCCACCAACCTGTAAGATCGCTGACAAAGTAGAGATTACCATCGGCTGACCAACGTGGCTGAAAGATGGATTCCCGTTCACCCCCCGCCACTAATTGCGGATTCTGAATCGTGAGTACACCTACATCCGTTTCAACTAAATCCGCAACCCATAATTCTGTTCCATCCCAAGGCATATTCGGATGATTCCAACTAATCCATGCCAGCTTGTCACCCATCGGATTCAAACTAGGCGAAGCGTAGAAATCTGCACCTGAGACTAAGACTTGAATATCTTCCCCATTGCTGGTATTCACAGCAACTAGAGAATTAATAGGTTCTTCCCCTGCACTATGGTCTTCACGCACACAAATTAATTTGCCATAGAGCCGATTCCAGACAAAATCTGCATAGCGATAGGCACTTTCAGTCGTTAAAGGTTTACAAGAACTACCACTAACTTTGCGATAGATACATCGATCGCAAAAGTTTGAGAAATAGATTCTCCCATCATCTACTAGATATTCACCGCCGCCATATTCATGAACTAGTGATCGCACATTTAAGGTGGCAGGAGTCATCTCACGATAGTTACCTTCGCTGTCGTAGCGCATAATCACATTGCGCCCCCCTTCGGTTGGTCGACCCTCATTCCAATAGACATAACCACCATCAATGGCGATCGCGCCGATGCGAATGCTGCTAGAAACAATTAAATCAGAACTAATTGGCGATTTCCAAGAACCGTATGGAGCTATTACCATGAGTTTTACTAAATTTTTTCTATCTATAAATGATTATATCGCGATCAGTAATTCTTATTATGTAACCGATTTTAGTGTTAACGCCAAAATCGGTTTTTTGAAAGCCTGTCTACGGTGGACTTTCAAAAACATGACTCAGCGATTGTGATAAAATTGGAATGTAGGCTTAAACCCTTACTGAGAACTATGAACGATTTAACGATCAGCCTAAAGTCTGTAATCGATCTTACCGATGAACAGTTTTTTCAACTTTGTCGCAAAAATAGTGACCTCAGATTCGAGCGCAATGCTCAAGGAGATATCACAGTCATGGCTCCCGCAGGTAGTGAAACAAGCGCTCGCAACTCTGATTTAAATGATGATCTTGTATTTTGGAATCGACGCACAAAGTTAGGTATAGTCTTTGACTCTTCGGGGGCTTTAAACTTCCTAATGGTAGCGATCGCTCTCCTGATGCGTCATGGATTTTAAAGGAAAGATGGGAAGCTTTAACACCAGTAGGACTTACGCAAGAACTATAGGAATAGAAGGATTTTTAAGTTGGGATTTTAAATAATCAGATAAAAGTCCAGATTTAAGTTATTAAATAGTGTTACCCAATTGAAAAGCTAAGCGTTTAAGCTGATTCCAAACGAGCATGGCACAGGCGATATGATTACGTTGAATTCTAGACTTGCGGCACTGGCAAGACTGAATACCCGTCAATTGTTTGAGTTCACGATGAAATTCCTCAATATTCCACCTGATAGAGCAAATAGCATGTACTTCAGGGGTGTAGTCTTGAGTTAAGTCGTTAGTCACGACATATTCTGTCCTGCTAGGAGAAACAGTGACCCAGAATAGTTTCACCTTTTTGTCTTTGGGGAATTTATTGATTTTGATCAATTTTCCTTGCAATAATTCTTTCTCAGACCAAGCTAGCTGGTCAATCTGCATATATTTTTTTACTCCACCACTCTGATCGACTAAACGATTCGACTTGAGTGGACAGTAATAGAGCTTGTCGAGGTTATCAATTTCTGCCATTAATCTTTGCGTGGCATACCAACTATCCATCAACATGGTTTGAAAGGGTAGTTGTTTGCTATAGACTAATCCTTGCAACATATCAGATACATGGTCTAGTTTGCTTTTCCCATCGCCTTTGGGGTCATAAATCCGATAGTCTACTACCCAAAATTCATGCCGTTTGAAATTGACATAGATACTGGTGACTATCCCGATTCCTTGGACGACTCCATGCTCGTTACCACTGTATTGTCTTTGTGCCATCTCAATCTGCTTAGCTAACACTGTGTCATCAAAAAGCATGTACATGTACTTGGCTTCATCCGTAACGAAGCTCGGTTCTACGTTTTGCCAGAGTATCCTTGGGGTCAGTTTTTGTCCTCTCATATATCGGTTGATTTGGTCATGACTGTATCCCTCTATGTGTTCCACTAAGTTCGTGATCGTATAGTTTATCTGGCTACTCAGCAGATACTGGCAATAGTTTAGGATGCTAAATTTCTTTGCCATTTGGCTTTGCCTAACTCTTCTTCCTTTTTACCTCTTTTCCGACACTGCGTAAGTCCTAAGGCTGTAAGCTTAGCCAAGATTGAAAAACGATTGGGATGTAATACCTTGAGGCATAGCTTTGCTACACATTACAGCGCTTTGCGCTTACTTAAACCCCAGAAATATTTTTGAAAGTGGCGCGAAGCAACACTTTCAAAAATATTTCTGTACTACTCAAAGCCTCAATAGGCTGTAATTACAAAATTTCGTACAGTGCAGGAGTTATTAGGGCATAAGGATGTGAAAACAACCATGATTTATACATATTAGGACTTACGCAAACCGAACGAATTTATTAGGCTTGAGGTAGATGTGATGCGGGCTTCGCCCGCATCACATCTACCCAATGTGTAAGTCCTACATATGTACTTAATCAGAATAGTAAGGAAGTAATTAGTCCACTCGATCGCATGAACTAAGCATCATCAACAAGATGAAAGTGATTGTAAATATGTTGAGCTAGCTTTTTACCGATGCCGTCAGTTTCAGCAATTTGTTCAACTGTAGCTTGACGAATATATTCAACGGAATGGAACTTCTCCAGTAGGACTTTTTGGCGATGATGTCCTAAACCTGTAATTTGATCGAGATGCGATCGCTGCATCCTCTGACTGCGTTTTCGGCGATGAAACGTAATTGCAAAACGGTGGGCTTCATCGCGTAAGCGTCGCAGTAACTGCACCCCTGCTCGTTCTGGATCGCCACTGACTAAAGGTTCTGAATGCTCAGGCAAGAAAATTTCCTCACGCTTTTTGGCAAGGCTAATGACAGTTAGGCGATCGCGTAAGCCTAACTTATCAATTATTTTCATCACCGATGATAATTGTCCTTTGCCACCATCGATCATCACCACATCGGGGCAATCAGGTTCTGAATTGGGGATTGGGGATTGGTAATTGGCGTGGTTTTTAAATCTTCTAGCGATGACTTCCGCAAGGCTGGCGAAATCATCGGAATGTCCTGATTTAATATCAGGGTTACGGATTTTGTAATGGCGATAATGTTGCTTAGCGGGAATTCCATCGATAAAAACGACTTGGCTTGCCACTGCGTCAGAGCCTTGGATATGGGAAATATCGTAACCTTCTATACGGTGTGGCAAACTATCAAGATTGAGGAGTTCAGCTAAATCTTCTAAGCCTTGCAAATTACGATCGCTTTGTTTTTGAATCCTTGCTAATTCATACTGGGCATTGCGTTCCACCATCTCGATTAACTCGGCTTTAAGTTGTCTCTGGGGAGTGGCGATCGCGACTTTACGACCTTTGCGATCGCTGAGCCATGCTTGCAAAATTTCTACTTCAGGCAGTTCCAATTGTGTATGGATTTCATTGGGAATTTCTACAGGATCGCAATTTTGATAATGGGACTCGAGAGTACGTTGCAAAATCGCCTCTGGCGTATTGCTCTGACTATCCGCGACAAATGCTAATCTACCGACTAAACGTCCTGCCCTAATCTGGAATAGCTGAATACAGGTATGTTGATCGTCATAGGCTAAGGCGATCGCATCGCGAGAAATCGTATCATCAGGTAGGGAAACCTTTTGATCGGAGCCAAGATTTTTCAGCACTTGAATGCGATCGCGAAGATCGGCAGCCTTCTCAAATTCTAAATTTTCCGCCGCCGCTTCCATCTTTTCCGTAAAAGCTTCCACTAATTCACTAGAGCGCCCCTGAAATACCATCGCTACCCGTAACATGGTCTTGCGATATTCTTCTGGCGAAATTTTCTCCTGACAGACTCCCGGACATAAACCCATGTCATAGTTTAGGCAGGGACGATCCTTAAACATGGGTACAGGTCTCTGTCGCAATGGAAAAGCCCGTTTAATGATTCCTAAAGTCCGTTTGAGATTAAAGACATCTACATAAGGTCCATAGTATTTATCCTTTGTATTGCCCATTCTCCGTTTGCGCGTAATAAAAATGCGTGGATAGTCCTCTGACCAAGTAATGCAAACATAAGGATATTTTTTGTCATCCTTTAAGAGAACGTTGTAATAGGGCTGATATTGCTTAATTAAATTTGCTTCGAGGGCAAGGGCTTCTGCTTCGGAGTCAGTGACAATAAACTCAATCTCATGCACCAACTGCACCATCATGGCAATGCGTGGGGACAAGTCCTGACTACTGCGGAAGTACGATCGCACGCGATTGCGTAGCGCCTTGGATTTGCCAATATAGATCACCCCATCATGGCGATCGCGCATAAAGTAAACCCCTGCTTCGAGAGGGATTTCCTTTAAACGTGCTTGTAATTTTTCAGGGTTTTGCAATAGTGGCTCAGTCATGCTCAGATCATAGCAAAAGCGCGATGCGACGTTGTTCTAGCATTGTGTTTATTTGAGAGTCAGTTGGGGCTGGTTGACTGTTTTTTAGTAAGCCTTTCATACGTCTGATTGATTAGGTTTGTTTAGGGCTTGAGATGGTAATTTCTTGAATAGAGTCGATGATAGAGCGTACTAGTTCTAGGCGATCGCTTACAGGTAATTTATTTGCCTGATTTTTAAGTTCTTGCAATAGCATATTTTTACTCTGGTTAGCAGATTTTGAGAGGCTAAGGTGATTTTACCATTTTCCAAAAAATGTAAATTGTAAGAGTCTTCGATCGCCTATCTAATCGACACGTTGACAGTTTAAATGGGTAAGTCTCGCAAGTAGTAAGAGCGATCGCCTTTTTCTCCTATCACTCTTAACTCTTCCCAAATATCCCGCCAATGTTGAAGAAAGCTCTATTTACTAGGACGATTTACACGAATTAGTGTGTTATTTAGATCGCCTGCATTGGTGATTGCTTCATGAATTTGGTTAGCTAGTCTTTGTCTATTGAGGTCTTCTGTACAAACGATAATACCTGCATGGATAGGTTGTGAATTATGCAATCGAATGAAGTCGCCTCGATTAATTGTTAATACAGCACGGTTGTTAGCGATCGCAAAGGCTAATACGTCTTCATCGGGAATTTTTTAGTTGGCTTTTCCTGCTTCTTGGACTGTCAAAATATCATGCCCTAGTGCGCGTAGTAGTTTGACGACAATTCTAGGGAATTGCTCATCGGCATAAAGACGTGCCATATTAAGCTGCCTCTTGTCTATGAATGGCTGCTTCTATCTCATCAATGTGAGTTTCGGCGTAACGCCATGCGTTTACTAGGTCTGTTGCGGATAGGGTGGGATAGTCTTCGAGGATGTAGGCTTCGCTTGCGCCTTGACGTTGGAGGCTTACTAGTAGCCATACGGGTATGCGGGTTTGTCGAATGCAGGCATCGCCGCCCATGACTCTAGGATTTTTTTCGATGCCTTGCCATGTGTTGCTGAGGCTTTGTACTAATATTTGGATTGCTTGAGATTTTTCTTCGGGGGTTAGGGCTAGTAGTTGTGGTTGTAGTTCTCTTAGTGTCATGTTATGTCTCCTTTTCTATTTGTAAATCACGCAAGTAGTAGAAGCGATCGCCTGTTTCTCCATTACCCTTAACTCTTCCCAAATATCCCTCTAATGATGAAAAGATCGGATTAGGCGGCATAGCTATAAACAGGTGTCTGAATTACACGCTTTGGTTCTTGACCATCCAAAATAATTTTTTGCAACAACATCACAGTTGATGGAGCAAAGAATTGTTCTCCTGTTTCTTCGTTTACGCGAGCAGGAACGTTCTCAATCAGGATGAATTTGCCATTTAGTTCTAATGAGTAGGTTACATACTTTTCGACAAGTTGCTCTTCATTATTCATTGTTTTTTCTCCTTACTGTGAAATCGTTATTCCATTTATTCGGATCGGGTTCATAGACTGTAATGATTTTAACCAATGGGCGGCTAGGATAACTGGTTTGGATATGAATTGTTCTACCAGTTTGAGTTATGCCACAAATGAGACAGCTAGGAGCGTATTTGTCATTGGGATATTCTTCAATGATTTGACCGTTAGCGATCGCTTCTACGATCTCGTGCAAACGAATTTGGCGAATAATGGATTGATCGACGGCATGTTTAGAAAACTCATATTGTTCGTTGGCAATTTTGGTCTGAATATCTTCAATCATAGGCATGAGTATATATTGATCAAGATTTTAAATCGGTAAATCTCTCAAGTAGTAAAAGCGATCGCACTTTTTACCAGCCTCTTCAACTCTTCCCAAATATCTTAAGCTAATGAGAAAATATTAATCCCATATACGTGAAACTGGATAAGAATCAAAAGCGGTATCTTTGCTCACTAAGTTGAAGGAATAGTTTATTGCTTGGGCAATTAGTATGCGATCGAATGGATCTCGATGTTTTATCGGTGAATTTGGTAATGGAAGGCTAGAGTATATCTCAATATCCCTAATCGTAATTGGTAGAATTTGGATATTCATATATTGAAGTTCTATTGGTAATGCTTCAATAGGTCGATTTATTTGCAATTTACCAATATTAACTTTAATGGAAACTTCCCAAAGACTGATAATGCTAAAATACAGATTATTCCGTGCGTCTACGATTTCTTTTGCTTTGGTACTAAGTTTAGGATCTTCGCTCAAATACCATAAAATTACGTGTGTATCGAGAATATATTTCATATTACATATATTCCTCTAATTCTTCCAATGGCTCATCAAAATCACTTGACATAAAAATTTGACCAGCCCAACTACCATAGCCATGCTGTTGTTTTGCAGGTTGCTCATCAACGATTTTGACTATTGGATATTTGTTAAGTAGATATTCTGCATAATGCAAAAGTTCTGTTTTGAGTGTGTCTGGCATATTGATGACAACTTGCCATAAGGCGGTATCGGTATTCATAATTTCTCCTTTTTGAGGTTTGCTAAAAATATATTAACTTGGCAAGTCTCTCAGATAGTAAAAGCGATCGCACTTTTTGCCATCACTCTTATCTCTTCCCAACTATCTTAGGCTAATGAGAAAACATCAATCCAAATATCGATGTCTTTGGTGTATCGTGGATGTCCATGTATGGCGACTGCATAGCCGCCAATGACTAAGTAGTTAACTTGGTTGCCGTTTAATAATTGTATAAATTCTTTAAAGTCTTGGTTGAGCATTGTATTTGTATTGATGATATTCTTGGCGAATTTGTTCGAGGGTTTCTAGGCGTTTCTGGGGTGTTTGTTGTTGCCAGTATTGAAAATCACTGACTTGTTGTTTGATGTTAGTTTTGATGATTACTTTTTCCATGTTGTTTCTCTTCGTTTTAGTCTTCTTATTCTATCGATAAGTCTCGTAAGTAGTAAAAGCGATCGCACTTTTTCCCATCCTCTTCAACCCTTCCCAAATATCCCGCTAATGGTGAAGAAAGCTCAATGAGTATTTCTTTTAATTCTTCTGTAGATAAGCTTTTGGGAGGATTAGAGCCAGCATATAAGCCAAAAATAACATTAGTTTCGACCTCCTTAAAACTATTATTTAGTAGGAAATTTTTGACAGTTTGAACAACATGGGATCGCAGTTTGATATCACTTTCAACCTTTTGGATATACTCATGAATTTTGTCGTCAATTTGACCTGCTTGCATATATTGCTTGAGTTCAAATAGATTGACAGCACCGTCATATTTGGCTTTGAGTTCAACAAGTTTTTGTAATGTCATGGCTTTGATAATACTAACTTTCCACTCTTGAGCATCATGCAACATGGGATCAGTTGGATTTCCTGCGCCTATCACAAGTTTTACAGACGACTTAATAAATTTATCTACACCTAAATGAGCGCCTCCAAGAGCAACTAACTGCTTTACCGCACCATTAGGAATACTTTTACCTGCTTTACATTCTCCTGTTAATGGATAAGGCTTAGAACAAAACAAATCTAGTCCGCCAGCACCTCCTTTATGAGCTTCATCAATTGTAAAGCCTAAAAACTCTAAGCTATCTTTAACAATATTTTCAAAATCTGTACCTGCTTGATAGTTGCTTTTGCCTTTATCTTCTTTAATGCTCCGATCGCCTAATTTTGAAATTGTTTTAATCCAACTTAAACTATCATTTATCTGATTTTCTTCATCTATAACCTCCTGAGTTTCTGCACTCAATATGTTAGAATTAATCTTCAAAAAATCTTCGTCATCTAAAGCAATATCTGGAAATTGACTGGAAATAATTGATAATTCTAAATCCTTTGATTGATCTTGAATTTGTTGAAATTGTTCATCATCAAGAATAGGAATCTTCTCGAAAATAGTAATTGACTCAGGTAGAGGGACAAAATTTCCTGTTGATTGCTGCTGAACTTGAATGGGATTAGGTAGTTTATAAACACGCAAAACTAATAAAAATATGCTTGCACGTTGTTGAAAGATTGACTCTAATTCTTCGATAGATAAGGCTGTTAGCTGTGAAAGTTTTAATAGGTCAAAAGTATTATCAATACTTTCACAGCTTTTACATTCTGCCCAAAGATCGACAGTTACTAGATCTGAGTTTTCAACTTGTAAATCAGGATAGAGAGCAAATGATCTGTCAATAGCAAGAAATGTTTTAGAAAAAGCGCCAACGATCGCACCACTTCTTAAAGCATCTAAATTTGTTGCTGAAATGCGTAAACCGTTGGCGATAGAAATCATAAAATTTTCTAAAAACTATTTTGTCTATTCAAGGAAGCTATCTATATCAATATTAACTTCATCAGTAATATCAATAAAAGCTGGTTTCACTTGATCAGTTTCAGTTATTGCTTCAGCTTCAGTATCATCATCAGAAATCACAGTTGCTGGATTACTCAAGATGTCTTTAATTAGGAGATTATTCAACGCAATTTGTGAGTCTGTAATAAAAGCTAGAATGGCATCTTCGCTAACACCGTAAATTTCTCGTTTGTCCTGTACAGCAAGAATCGCGATGAGTGGTTTTACATGATCGGCAACTAGATAGATGTATTCGCCACCTAGTTCGTCAACTAACTTGGCTCGTAGATTGTGGGCTTCCCATTGCTTTTTAATCTTTCTATCTTCAGAACGAATCACGCAACCACGAGTAAGCTTAAACTTGTCGTACCAAGTCAGTCTTTGCATTCTTGAGCCAACAGTCATCCCATGAGTATGTTGAATTACACCAACACCGATCACCTCTTCTTTTCCATTGTCAGTTACAATAATCTTAAATTGAATTGAACCTTTATTCCATGAAATGGGAGTAATTTGATCAGTGACATCTTGGACGAGAACATTCTCAATTGTTTGTCCCTTTAGGATTGTAAATCCGAGATAAAGCGCCCTAGCAATGAGATCGCTATCATCTAAGAAATCCTCATTAACTTGAGCAAGTTCTCTGTCATAGGCTTTTTGAACTAAATCTTTTTGATTAACAGGCGGTGCAGAAACTGCAAAGTTATCACGACACCATTTTAGTAGCTGTCTGATAGCTGGTCTTTCAATTCCTAAAGACCTTAGTTTATCTTCTTCAAAGGGAAATACAGAAGTTGGTGGTACAAGATTGTGTGATTGATAAAACTCTTGAAGCCAGAGTTCTACAACATTAACGACAGCTTCTCCATCTGCATACTTTAGTTCCAGTGGTTCTGGATACCTTGAAGAAAATCTATCTCTTATTCCTGATACATCACCTCCTGCTATATTTTTCAAGAGATCTCTCCAAACGATAGCAGGTATTACTGACAAAATAACTACTCCTTTTGTAACATCAGACTGTTCAATTGCATCAAACAAATCTTTGACTAATCCACCGACAACTTGCGACTTAAAATAACCAGCCTCATTGACTTCTAGCCCTTCTAGTTCATCAAAACACACGAGAATAGGATTGTAGTCAGATGCGATGCTAATAATTTGTAGCGCGGCGCTAAGTGCATCTGCCTCTAGTAGCTTAATTTCCTTTGTTGGGTTGGGTAAACCTAATTCCTTTGCCTTTGCATCAGATAGTTCTTTTCCTGCAAGCCATTTAATTGCAAACGTTGCATGAGCCGCACTTCCCAATGTCCAGAGAATTGCTCTAACAATGTCAGGATCGCCAATTTTTGGCTTTGCATTGAGAATTGCATTAGTCAATTTATCAATCAGATCATGATTTTTTGCTAATGCTTGAGGAATTTTATTGACTAGCTCTAATGCTGTATTCTTTTTAGCAACTACTTGGTTAACCATTGCCGCAGCTAATTCCTGCCATTGGGTAACGCCATGTCCGTTAGACTGCTTGAAACTGTCCGCTAGAATCTGGCGAAATTGATACTGAATCAGGTTCAAATCACCATACTTGTTAGCGTAGATGAAAAAAGCTTTGTTTTCTGCTTGTAACCCTCGGCGGATTCTTCTAATTAAATGACTTTTGCCAACTCCAATTTCAGCACTAAAAGCAAGAGATGTTACTTTGGGCTTGCCTGAACGAACTTGCTCAATTGTTTCAAATACTGCATCAGAAGCATGAGCGTTTAAAGTTGTCAGATCGGGAAAACTGCCATTCCAGATATCTTGCCCTGTGATAATTGGAGGCACATCAAACGGATTATTTTTGTTGATGACCTCATAAAGATCCTCAAAAGATGATGCTGTAGACATTACAAACCTCTTCAAATTATTTTTTAAATTTAGTTAAATCAGCATAGAGTCATACTTTTATAGAAGTTTGGCGTAGTAACGTAAACCACCGAGTTCTGTAGTAATCGAATCTTGTTCCTTGTCTGGAGTAAGATCTGTAACTCTACCTGTAATAAACTGCAAAATCTCTTTTGACTGCATCTCTAGCATCCAGTCGTTAAACTGCGATCGCGTTACCCGTTCACCGATCGCCCGTCTAATCCGATAAATAGGGACAAGATTATCAAAGTTGTAATCACGATTTAGTTGATCGTAGGTTTCTAAAGCCACAGCCTTAAACTCATCGTAGGAAGAGATCTTTGGCGCAGACTCAACACTTACAGCCTCACCCGAATTTTGCTGAAACCATCGCAAAGCCGCATTCGCCAAACGACTGCTGACCAACGTTGCCCCCTCAAAACTAAAATCAGGCGATCGCAACCCAATAGCCAACCTTTGCAAACCCGCATCCGTCAGTGAATACTTAGTAGATGCAGCGATCGCCCCACCATCGATCAAAACCTGCAAAGCATTCTTATACTCCGCCTTCTTGATATCCTTATCCTTTCCACTAAAGGACGGCAAAACCTTACCCTTATTCACCACACCTTGACCTTCCCCCAAATCCCATAGATTTAGAAGCAAGCGAATCTCAGTATTATTTATAGACATCTTAATTTACTCTCGATAGACTTTGAGGACTATTCCCCAGAAATTTGCAGAAATTAGAGCAACACCAACCCTAAAAAACATCACTCCCTCTATTTTTAGGATAATACGATTATGTCCTTTTTTCTAAATTTTCTAAGGACTAAAGATTCTTAAGGTATGTAAAATTTATAGGTTAATTGAAGCGATCGCCACACTCATAAACCTATCAACAAGTAAAAGGCAAATCTAAATACTTTGCCATTCCCTAGCATCCGCAAACAGCGACAAATGCTTAGCATTACTTGTAGCAATAATCACCTCATGCCCATAGCCAGCAACCAAAACCGCCTGAGCCGCCAAAATCACATCACCATCCAAAGACTTATTATCGGCTGTCGGCTTGCCAGCATTTCTTGCCCTAGCCCATAACTCCGCCGCCTTTAACATTACCTCAGTCGTAATTGGTAAATATGTAAGCTCAGACTTTAAAAGATCTAGTTTCCTAATGCTCGATAACTTGTTTGCCCGTAAAAGCTCCCGTCTAACTTCATAATCAATGATTTCCGATAGAACTACATTAATATTTCTAGCTAAGAGGCTATCCAGCCATTGCTGACATTGCAAAGCCAAAGGAATTGCTTTCGGATTCGTAATCAATCCAACAGGTGTAGAATCCAAAAAGATGATCTGACTCATTAGATCGAAACACCTTCAACAGATTCAATAACTTTCAAAGCTTCTTTCTGCTCATCTTCACTATCCAACACAGCCCATGTTGTAAATAATTGATTGATTCTTTGTCTTCTAAGATTTTGCTTTTCTGGATTGCTACTATTAATCTCACTCATGGCAACATCCCAAGCACTTGCCGATGAAGATTTGGTGATTCGCTGTTGATGAAAAAAATGTACAAAATTTAACAACTCAGGAATGTATTCTTCGGGAGTTTGCTCGATCGCATCTAATAGTTCAAGCCTTTGTCTAGTTAGCATACACAGATTCTCCAAGCGATACACTGAAATATTGAATTTACCAGATATTTTAGCAATACTCGCTATGCGATCGCCACACTCATAAACCTACCAGCAAACAATCAAGCGATCGCGTATACTGAACTGACAAATATCACTTCACGCTTTGAATTTGTGCCTGCCAGAGACATTTACCACAACACTGTCAAAACAGCCCTAGAAAAAGATGGCTGGACAGTCACCCACGATCCATTTCCACTGCAAATTGGGAAAAAGCGTTTATCTGCTGACTTAGGAGCAGAACGTCTCATCAGCGCAGAAAAGAATCTTCAAAAAATTGTGGTTGAAGTAAAAAGCTTTGTAGGTCAGTCTGATGTTAAGGATTTAGAACAAGCTTTAGGGCAGTACATTTTATATCGCCAAATTCTCAACGAAACAAAAATTGACAGAGAACTCTATCTTGCAGTTTCCCGCTTAACATTCAATAGCGTATTTACGATACAATTAGGGCAGATGCTACTTACAAATCAGATTATCAAATTAATTGTTTTTGATGATGAACGTGAGGTAATTGTCCAATGGATACCCAATTAAAATATCGTCAGATTATTAAACAAGTACTCCAAAATCACGCCGAATACCGCTCTACTATTCCTGACGCTTACACATCTCAAGTCTTATTTGATGATGAGCGCGGACAATATCTAGTTCTCGACATTGGCTGGAACGACGATCAATACCTTCACAGTACCCCCATTCATCTGAGTTTAGTCAATGACAAAATCTGGATTCAGTACGATGACACCGAAGAAGGAATAGTAACTGACTTGATCGATGCAGGTGTGTCTAAGAATGATATTGTCCTTGGATTTCGTCATCCCAAGGTTCGACAATATACAGGATTTGCCGTTGCATGATGAGTGAATCCAATTAGATCGAAACACCTTCAACAGATTCAATAATTTTCAAGCCTTTGCCTAGTTAGCATACACAGATTCTCCAACCGATACACTGAAATATTGAATTTACCAGATATTTTAGCAATACTCGCCACACTCATAAACCTACCAGCAAACAATCAAGCGATCGCATTCTGCAACAATCGTAACTTGACCTTTACATGCAGAATCCAGAACTACTAAAAGCTTTGCGGCTAGAGGTTTGAGCGCCGCCAAACTATTTGATAGTGCTTGTAAAACTACTACTGCAATATCAAATTGAGGTATATTTTGCTGAAAAGACAAATTGCGATCAACCGTCACAAATACATCAAATTCCTCTACAGCAAGGGCTAAAAGCTTTCCATTCTTTACTCCTGCCCAGCCCATTTGAAGAACTGTTTTTACTTCATAGCCAATTATCTCTCTAGCGAATCGGCGATCAATACATTCATCCAAAAGAATCCTCATATCATGCCGCCACACTCAACAAACTTCTTCCATGCGAAAGGTTCTATTAGATTCCAACATAATTTCCTAAGTCTTGCGGGGTGAGCCATCTGTAATCACAGAACTGGAAAAACACCAAATTGGGGTATGATCCTCTGAGTGCGTTTAGGTAAATAAAAGTCCGTGTTAGACATTAAGCTCGTGCGATCGCAGCCCGAACAGGTGCAAGCTCGCCTCAACAGTCGAGGCAAAGGTTACGACATTAGTAGATTGGTCGAACTAGAGCAGGAAGTTCGTGCATTGGAAACTCAGCGATCGCATTTACAAGCCGAAAGCAATGACATCGGCAAGCAAGTTGGTATCAAAATGAAAGCTGGTGCGCCCGCCGCCGAAATTGAAGCACTCAAAGGGCGATCGCCAGAAATCAAACAACAACTCGCAGAGCTAGAACCTAAGGAAAGAGCATTGCGAGAAGAAAGCAATGCTATCTTGATGACCTTGCCCAATTTGCCGAGCGAAACTACTCCTATCGGTGCAAATGAAACCGAAAATGTGGAAATTCGACGTTGGGGTGATGAATATAAAACTACACGCACCGATATTCTGCCCCATTGGGAAATTGGTGAAAAGCTAGGCATTCTCAACTTTGAACGCGCCGTTAAAATTGCTCAAACTCGTTTTGTCAATCTCATTGGTGCAGGAGCCGCCCTCGAACGCGCCCTAATCCAGTTCATGCTAAATATCCATACCGCCAATGGTTATGTGGAAGTTGCACCGCCACTTTTGGTGAATACCGCAAGCATGACAGGCACAGGGCAATTACCCAAGTTTGCGGAAGACCTATTCAAATGTGCAGAAGATGAACTCTGGCTCATTCCAACGGCGGAAGTTCCAGTGACAAATCTGTATCGCGATGAAATCCTTGATGAAGAAAATTTACCAGTTCATCATTGTGCCTATACGCCCTGTTTCCGTCGCGAAGCAGGAAGTTACGGACGGGATACTAGAGGTCTGATTCGTTTACACCAGTTCAACAAAGTGGAATTGGTTAAATTTGTCCATCCTGAAAAATCGGCGGAAGAGCATGAAAAACTGGTGCGTGATGCCGAATCAATTTTGCAAGCTTTAAAACTTCCCTATCGTGTACTGGAACTCTGCACAGGTGACATCGGTTTTAGTGCCGCCAAATGCTATGACCTTGAAGTATGGCTCCCTTCCGCAAATACCTATCGCGAGATTTCTAGTTGCTCGAACTTCCTTGATTTCCAAGCCCGTCGCGCCAATATTCGCTTTAAGAGTAAGGGCAAAAAGGGAACGGAATTTCTGCATACGCTTAATGGCTCAGGATTGGCAGTCGGACGCACCATGTCCGCGATTCTGGAAAACTATCAGCAACCTGACGGAAGCGTCTTAATTCCTGAAGTGCTACAACCTCTACTTAACAGACAATACCTCTAGAGAAAGCATAGCGTGTTTTTCTAGAGAACTATCCAAGGCTCAACTATGGCAACCATCCATCGACTGCATCCAGATAATCCCCAAGCAAGGACGATCGCTCAGATCGTGAATGCTTTACGCGATGGCGCGATCATGCTCTATCCGACGGATACAGTCTATGCGATCGGATGCGACTTGATGTCAAAGCCTGCCGTGGAACGTGTACGCAAACTCAAACAAATGTCGAACGATAAGCCCCTGACATTTCTCTGTTCTTCTTTATCAAATATCTCAGAATATGCGATCGTCTCTAATGCCAACTATCGCACCATGAAAAGTCTTGTTCCAGGTCCCTATACTTTCATTTTGCCAGCCACAAAACTTGTGCCGAAGTTGGTATTAAATCCTAAACGCAAAACTACTGGGATTCGCGTACCCGATCATAGCGTATCTCAAACTATTATTGAAGCATTAGGCAATCCGATTATTTCCACATCGGCAAATCTAGCGGAAGATGATATTGATGCAGATGATTTTAGTCATCAGCCTAAAAATGCTAAGCAACGTAATGTGTGTGAATTGCCAAAGATAGAGTTATTCGATCGCTTTTCTAAATTAGTAGATTTCATTGTTGATGATGGCTCTGATCATAGCTATGAAGTCTCTACCATCCTCGATTTAACTGATGATCTAAATCCCGTCATATTGCGCCAAGGGTTGGGGGTAGCACCTTTTTAACTAAAGCATTTATCTAAAAGACAATCATTCAATGTAATTGTGTTGCGGGCGCGAAGCGCCCGCAACACAATTACTAAAAAAATTACTTTGCAACACTACCATCTAAAAAAATGCGAAATTTCTTACTATAGAGATATGAGATATGCGTACTTTATTAAAACTGCCAATCCTGTCGCTAGCGCTTGTATTTTTTGGGTATATTGCCTATGGGTGGTTACTATCAATTCATAGGGCTGATTGGCGGATCTGGATTCCTACTGGGGCGATCGCCTTTGGTGCAGAGTGGCTATTTTCAATAGCTTGGGCGATCGCGGCGGTAATTTTTGTATTTATCAAAAAAGAGCAATTTTTATTATCCCTTGGCATTAGCGTGGTTTGGGCTATGCTGATGTATGTGGCGCGAACTGAACTCCGTGCATTTATGAATAATCGCGGTTGGAATTTCTTTGTACTTGCTCTGATTGCTGGTGCAGGTTTAGGGTTGGGATGGTTTACGGATACATTACCGACAATTCGCACTTTCGGAGAATCCTTGATTAAATAAAAGGGAAAAATATGCAGCAAAGTTGATATTTTGATGTAGATTTTTCCCATGATGTGGAGAGATAAACCATGGCGATCGCATTATCAAATCCCCAAAAGCTTTCTCTTACAGAATTTTTGGCAATGCCAGAGACTAAACCCGCACATGAATTTATTGATGGTCAAATCTATCAGAAAATAATGCCACAGGGTAAACACAGCAGATTACAGACCAAGTTTGCATCACTAATTAATGAACGTGGTGAGCCTAATTGCTTGGTCTCAGCATTTTGTGAATTACGCTGTACCCTTGGTGGACGCTCAATTGTGCCAGATATATCAGTGTTTGAGTGGCAAAATATTCCTCTTGATGAGTATGACGAACCATTAGACAGAATCGAAGTTGCGCCTGATTGGGTGATTGAGATTCTTTCACCTGATCAGTCAACAGTTTTAGTAATTGACAAAATTAGATTTGCTTTAAAGCATGGTTCAAAATTAGGTTGGCTCATTGCACCGAATGAGAGAAAAATTTTGACATTTAGTACTAACGGGTTTGATAGTTATCAAGGTAATGATATTTTACCAATGTTGGGGATACTGAAGGATTGGCAGTTATCTGTTAATGATGTGTTTAACTTACTGATTTTTACGAAGAGTTAGCATTAAAAAGGGACGCTTTGCGTCCCCTTTTTTATACAGAAACTTGATTGGAGCGATTGTGCCAGTAGAAGGCGATCGCCAAATTAATCCATTTAAAAATGTAGTAGAGACTTGTAAAGATCACAAAAAATAAGATCGTTCCAAAGAAGAAGTTAGGATTTTCGAGATTGCTAATGGCTGTTTCCAAAACTCTCCTTGGTTGCGTCATTACATGCCAACTATTTAAGCGATTGAATCTTCCCCAATACACACCAACGGCACAGATAAAGTTCATGCTGATTTCTATGAAAGGAATATTTCTAATCAGCTTCAGCCAGCCTAGGTAATGCACAAGTTTGATCAAAGAGATTACATAACATTGGAAGCCTAATAGGATGAAAACTATATATTGAGGGATGATCAGAAAAATAACACCATTATGGGAAATTTCAGGTGTACGCACATCATCCACAAAATGAATAATATCGGTAATTATGTAAGGGGCATTAGGCAGAAAGAGGATAAAAGTTACTAGCCCTAACCACCACATAGGATTTTGAGATAAGTGCTTTGGCGATCGCTTCGTAAATAAGATCAAGCTAAGTAAACAGGGAATGATTGCTAAAGATAAGTTCCACCCCATCCACCGAAAATTTCCTAAAAAATTTTCAAATGCTTCTGTCATTATTTTAACTCCATAGTATTTTGAATATAATGTTGAGTCTACTTCCACGCCAAAGGCGCACAGAGAATCTATACTTTGCTGAAAAGCCCTATATAGGGTCAATTGTTACTTACTTATTTTTCTAAGATTGACTACCATGATAAATATTTTCCCCATTTCACAGGGTTGGTTGATCGCGATCGCCCTAAATACTTTTCTGGGTGCGATCGCCCTAATCTTACCTCGCAAGGTTTTAACTACAGCAGGAATTTACCATGCGTGGATTTTGGGAATTGTGATCTGGGGCTGTTTAGGATGGCAAGGTTATATCGTTATTTTAAGCTATCTGATCATTGGATCTGGCGTAACCCGCATCGGTAAGGAAATCAAAGAGGCTAAAGGTATTGCCGAAAAACGCGATGGGGCAAGAGGTCCTGAAAACTTATGGGGTTCGGCGGCAACAGGTGCAGTTTGTGCAATTGGTTATGCGATCGAGCCAAGTCCTCTATGGCTAATTGCCTATGTTGCTAGCCTGAGTACCAAGCTAGCCGACACAGCTGCTAGCGAGATTGGCAAGGCATATGGCAAAAGCACATTTCTGATTACCACATTTAAACCAGTACCCGCAGGGACTGAGGGTGCTGTCAGCCTCGAAGGCACAATCGCAGGGATAATTGGTTCACTTTTGATTGCAGCGATCAGCTGGGCGGTGAGTTTATTAGCGAGTCCTTGGGATTTGCTGTGGTGCGCGATCGCGGCTCTTATTGCCACAAATATCGAAAGTCTGATCGGCGCAACTTTGCAAGAAAAATATGATTGGCTCACGAATGAACTAGTCAATGGAATTAATACGACGATTGGTGCAGCGATCGCGGTTTTAATTACACAGTTATTACTAATTTTTAATCTAAAATTAACTTAAACTTAACCCAAAAAAGACTGACATATATTAACGTAAATGACTTGATATTTTATAGGCTAAGTTTGGTAGTAGATGAAATAAAGTAGTCAAATTAAAATTACAATAAATGCTATATTTTAATTGATTTTTATACAAAGTAGAGATTGACTTTGACTACAATCAATTTGTTTAATAATGCTAAAGACTTCATTATTATTCCCGCAGGTGAGGTGATCTTTGAGAAGGGTGGTATTGCTGATTATATGTATGTGGTTATTGAAGGAGAAGTCGAAATTTTGATAGATGGTAAATTCCTAGATATCACCAGTGATGGTGGTATTATTGGTGAAATGGCATTAATTGACTCAAGTCCAAGAAGTGCAACGGCTATTGCCAAAACTGAATGTAAGCTGGTTCCTGTGGATCAAAAACGTTTTGAATTTCTAGTGCAACAAACTCCTAACTTTTCAATTAATGTTATGAAGATTATGGTTGAAAGAATTAGAAAACTAGATGCACTGGTTGTGTCACTTCGATAAGTATTTAATCTCAAAATAGATTGTAGGATTAATTCTATTTAAGAAAATAAATCCAGATCCAGAAATTAAATTTAAGTGGCTTTAGAGAGTGTTTGAAAAATCTTAGATTAGGTTAAACAGGGATGGGGAGCATCTCAATTTGGCGCTGAGTAATTATGCTTAGCACCCAAAGTAACGATTTTAGGCGTTTTTGATATCGTGAATATACGACAAATAAATGAAATTTGCGATATTTTCTTTATTGTCTAAGCCTGAAACGCCGAGTTTTTGTTATAAGTATTTATGCTTAGCGCCAAAGTGAGATGCTCCCCAAGGATGGATTTAGGGCTTAGACGGCGAACCATAAGATGAACCATAGAGGCAAAGAGCATCATTTCGCTAGTGGCAGACAAAAATTCATAATCTTTACTCAAACGACGATAATTACCAAACCAAGCATAGGTTCTTTCAACAGCCCAACGATTGGGAGTAACCGTAAACTCAGGTTCATCACTAGTGCGCTTGAGATGTTCAAGTGTCCAGCCAAATTGGTCGGCAATTTTGGCGATGAACTCCTTGCCCGCAAAAGTGTAGTCAATCCAAATCACTTATAAAAAGCTCCAAACTTGACTCCAGAAAGTGGCAAGTAAAAGCATTCCCTGATGGTCAGAACGCCCTGCAACATGTACGCAAACACCCATGGGCAGAGTTGATGATCTCGTTATTGGTTGAAATCAAAGACCAGATAGGAGTTGCCAAAACTGATGGACTCAGCACTTTACCCTCAGAAAAATCAGCAGATTTTGAGCGACGTTATCAGGAACTAATTGACCAAGGACTTAAAGCTAATCCGCCGCCTCCCATAGATCCAGATATCCCACCAAGGAAAGGTCGTCTTAAAC
>Ga0209990_10000710_pt1 | contig 32164 bp, 50 predicted proteins | sample NOAtaG_6_FD_187304 | JGI IMG/M metagenome (GOLD analysis project Ga0209990, IMG submission 187304) | Freshwater lake microbial communities from Lake Erie, under a cyanobacterial bloom - NOAA_Erie_Diel5S_2200h metaG (SPAdes) (version 2) | ecosystem: Environmental > Aquatic > Freshwater > Lake ...
TGTTGGTATCACCTGATGTCGTAATACTCGGAGCCGCTGCTGTTCCTGCTTGTACCGTCGTAGGGCTAGTCACAAACGTCGCAGCACCACCTGATGTCAGCGTAATAACGTCTGTGCCGCCTACCTGTATAGCTGCGCTGCCGTCTGGATTTGCCTTCAGCCCTGTACTCAATTGGATTCTCCTGCCGCCTGTTGCAGCGGTGTTAAATCTTCGTTAGTCCAAAAATCTTTTGCCAGCATGATGCGTAGATGCTCGCGGTTCCTTGCCAAGCAATCTGCCCACTCTTCGTCGGTCATGTATTCGGGCTTACCCGCATTGATGAGGTTTACGCTGTCCATCGCTGCTGAGTAGTGCTGCGCGATTTGTTCTGCTGTAATGTCGTTCATGGGTGTGCTTCCTTGTATGCGTCAAATTCTGCTTTTAGCGCAGCGTGCTGTGCGTTGAGTTCTTGGATGGCCTTAACCAAATAAGGAATCAACTTGTCGTGCATGATTGACATTGCACCGCGAGCACGACCTTCTTCATCAATAAAGAAATTTTCTTCTTCACCAAGAACGGCCATTGGCGCTGCCAATTTTGTTCGTTGAGCAATAAAGCCAACGTCTGGTTTCCCTTGGTTTTTCCACTCGTAAGTTACTGGTTCAAGTTGGGCAACAACATCAATACCAGATGAAATTGGAGCAATGTTTTGCTTCAAACGCTCATCTGAGTAAGCGCCCCAAGCATTTGAGTTTTGAGTAATTGATACACCGTTTGAGTAATCAGAATCCGTAATGTTTAACCTGTCACTGTTTGCAGCATCGTTCCAGAATGTCCACTTCAAAACATTCGAATTTTTTAATGAAAACGATGAATTTCCACCAAATGCATTTACAGAAAAATCAGAACTTGTTCCACTTCTATTACCAAATGCTATGGGATTCCCATCCCCATCCGACAGCACGATGTAGTTGCTTGCTGTGCGAATGTCTAAGCCGCCTTGGTTGCCGCTGTATTTTCCTAAGATGCTGTTCTTGGAGCCTGTCGTTATAGACTCGCCTGAACCCTGACCGATAAACGTATTAAACGTGCCAGTTGTGGTGTTGTATCCAGAATCATCCCCAACAAATGTGTTAAAACTACCCGTTGCATTAAACCCTGCTTGATCACCGACAGCAACGTTTCTTTCTCCGGTAATGTTAGTTGTAAGCGCTCTATACCCCAATGTTGTGTTACTAGCGCCCGTTGTAATGCTATATCCCGCCTGATAACCTATCGCCGTGTTGTTAGAGGCGGTGGTATTACTACCTAATGCACCGTTACCCACACCGACGTTAAATTGCCCTGTGGTGTTGTTCTGTAGCGCTGCCAGCGTAGTGCCAGACAAAAATGAGCCGATAGCAGTATTGTGATTGCCGGTAGTGTTGTTAAGAAGGGCAGCAACACCAAATGCGGTATTGATAGTGCCAGTAGTGTTGGTATAAAGCGCTTGATACCCAACAGCCGTGTTGTTGGAAGCGGTGGTATTGGATAGAAGCGATTGCATACCCAAGGCAGTATTGTTATTGCCTGTGGTATTCGACTCCAACGCGGCAGATCCTACTGCTGTGTTGTATCCACCAGTTGTGTTGAGGTACATCGCAGAACGACCTACGGCAGTCGAATTAATGCCCGTCGTATTAGAAGCACCAGCAAGTTGTCCAATAGCCGTATTCTGTAAGCCAGTCGTATTCGCCGCCAATGCACTCGCACCCACCGCAGTGTTGGTAGCGACAGCGCCACCACCCCGCCCGACTGTAATGCCGTTAATCGTCGTTCCAGCAGCAAACGTCACCGCTTGGTTCGTGCCAATCGTGACCGCAGTCGTACCTGACCCTGTACCCGACTTCAGTTCCAGTATCCCGGTGTTGTCGCTGCTAATCGCAGCACCGTTCGTCGCATTACCCGCTGTTATCGTCGTTGCCATGTTCTATCCTTACACTACAGTCCAACGTGAGCCATCAGATACCGTTACCGTGACACCGTTGGCAATCGTAATAACACCCGCAGACATCGCGTTATCGCCTGTTGCTACCGTGTAACTCGTAGATACCGTCGCTGTGTTCACAAAGATACCGTTCGAAGCCCTTGGAATAGATGCACTCAATTCGCCCGTAGAAGGCTTGTAGAGCAGTTTAGCGTTCGAGGTATATAAGTTCTCAGCCGTACCAGTTGTCGCCCCTGCAAAGACCGGATATAAGGTGCTAGCGGTACTCGTATCGTTAGATAAAGCTGATCCACCGATAGACTTCCATGCCGGAGTAGAACCGCTGTAGCCCTCAAACTGACTCGTTGTGGTGTTATAACGAATCATCCCGGTGGCAGGACTTCCCGGCTGTTGACCCGTCGTACCCTTGCTAATTAATACAGCACCTGTGGACGTAAACGAGGAATCAGCAGAAGCCGTTAGCGTAGTAAACGCACCAGTGTTAGCAAGAGTTCCGCCAATTGGTGGAGGCGAGGCAAAGTAGTTAGTAAAGCCGGTGCCCGATACCGTCGAACTCGCAGCTAATGTCGTGAATGAGCCTGTGCTTGGAGTTGTCGCGCCCACTGTTCCATTCAACGGGCCTGAAAAGCCGGTTGAGGTCAGTATCGTGCCGTTCCATGTCAGGTTCGCCGACCCACCTAGAGCGCCGTTATTGTTGAACTGAACTTGCGTGTTCGATCCACCAATAGAACCGGTGCCCTTGGTAGCTAGTACCTGTACCGCGCCCAGATTGTCTTTGTAAAACAGCCTGCCGTCGGTAATATTTATTGCCAACTCGCCATTTGCCAGATTCCCAGCGGTCGGAGCAGCCGAGACAGTCGTGCTGTAGTACAGCGATATCGGCGTGAATCCAGTCTGCGCCATTAGAATGTACCTCCGAATATACCGGTAGTGGCCACCACAGTACCAGTGGTGAGCGTGTTTGAAGAAGGATTATAAGTCAAATCTGCATCGACAGCAATGGGTAGATTACCGGTGGTACTACTCACGAATGTCGGGTAGAATGAAGCATTGACGTTGCTTGCAGTTACCCCCACATTGGTCGCGTTCGTCGCGGATCCGACCGACAGGGTAGACTGGTTTACATATTGGGGTGCCGTCCCGCTGGAAACCAACACTTGGCCATTGGTACCTATCGCGAGCTTCGACAGCGCGGTACCGGTCGAGTAAAATAATATATCACCGGCGGTGTAACTAGAAAGACCAGTGCCCCCATAAGTGGTGGTGATGGTGGTCGCGTTCCAAGTACCCGTAGTGATGGTCCCGGCGGTCGTAAAACTCGTCGACCCTGCCAGAGGGCTCGCGCCAACCGTGTTGTAGCTGATGGTGTAAGCAACCGACCCATTAAAGGTAGTACCTGATGCTGCCCCGGCACCCGAATTATCAAAAGTGACCGAATTAGGAGTGTTGGCAGTAACCGTCACACTACCGCCCAAGCTCACCGAACTGCCATTGATCGTGATGCTGGAGTTCGCCAGATAGTTATTTGCAATCGGTGTGGCGTTCCATGTACCCGCCGTCAGCGTACCTACCCCGGTGATCCCGGTATATGAGCCGCTGATGTAGCTCGATCCGACAGTCCCCGAGGTGATCTGATTGCCGTCGATTGAAATCGGCACCGTCGCCGCAGTAGTCAGCTGTCCTTGGGCGTTGACTGTAAAGGTGCCTACTGCCGACGACGAACCATAAGCCGCCGCAGTGACACCAGTATTCGTGATGCTGAACTGACTGCCGGTGAGGGTAAGTCCGGTACCCGCCGTGTACGTTCCAGCCCCGGAGAACTGCTGCCATACGATCGGGTCGGTACCTACAACGGTCACCGGATCAATCTGCACCCAGCCAGTGTTCGCGTACAGGCTGCCATTCGACACAAACGTGAAATCGCCACTCGCGATCTCAGTCGAGGTGTCAAAATCCGTCGCCCGAGTCAGTACCGTTCCACCAGTTGCCCAAGTGTAAATACCGTTGTTTGCCTGCGTGGCTTCATTCTTGACCAAAATTCGGTCAGTCGGCTGCAGGGTGTAACCATCTAGAATCGTCAGCGGGTTTGACAAAGTCAGCGTAGCGCCTACCCCCGCCGTGCCGTTGTTGTAGGTAACCGTACCGCCGGTAATCGACGCCAAAGTCCCCGTAGTCGCTGCCGCGCAAGCTGCATGAATGTGTAGACCCTCAGCGACGGCATCGACATATTGTTTAGTGGCCAACTGCAGCGCCGAAGTCGGATCTTGTGTAACTGTGACTGAAGTCAGACCGCCCAAGGTCGTAGTGGTTCCGCCAAGAGATACGGCGGTCGTACCGATCGTCACCGACGAATTATCGAGTGCCACATTCGGGATATTTGATAATGTGTTGGTCGCACCCGAGATCGACTTGTTTGTCAGCGTCTGTGTGCCAGTGAGAGTCGCGACAGTCGAGTCAATCGCAATCGTCACTGCCGAGGAACCATTAAAGCTCGTACCACTCAACCCAGTGCCGATGGTCAGGGAATTAGGAGTCGCGGCGGTGATCGTGCCTGAACCACCCAAAGCTACCGTCTGACCGTTAAATGTGACCGCCGAATTATCCAGCGAACTATTCGGGATGTTTGAGAATGTGTTCTGGTTGCCAGCAATCGTCTTGTTGGTTAGGGTCTGACTACCCGAGAGCGTCACGACCGAAGAGTCGATTGCGACCGTAACCGCCGAAGACCCATTGTACGATCCGCCAGATAACCCAGTGCCGATCGTCAGTGCATTGGGTGCCGCAGCGGTAATCGTCACCGATCCACCGAGGCTTACATTGCTTCCATTAATCGTGACCGAACTGTTATCCAACTGTGCGTTGGTGATCGTACCCGATAAATCAGCCGTCGGAACAGTCGCCGAGGCGGTCATCGGGGACGCGCCATTCCCAACCACATAACCGGTTAAAGCCGTAGCCCCCGTACCGCCACTCGGTACATTCAGCGTGCCACCAAGAGTGATCGTCCCCGCCGTCGTAATCGGACCACCCGACGTCGTGAGTCCGGTCGAACCGCCGGACACATTTACAGATGTCACTGAGCCTACGCCCGCTGCAGCCCAATATGTATTCGTGCCGTCGGTGGCCAACACTTTGCCGCTTTGTGACGTCTGAGATGGCAACAGATTAGTTAGAGCGCCATCCGGACTGCTCGCACCGGTACCGCCACGCAGAACCGGCAGCTGACCATTCGTGATTTGCGAGGCGTCAATGCTGATTGCGGTCTGGTTTACACTGGTAAGCCTTCCCTGCGCATCCACGCCGAGGCTGATGATATTTGATGCTGATCCGTAACTGCCGGGAGTAACCGTCGTGTTTTCGAGACTGATCGTCGGGTTTCCAGAACCATTCCCATTTGCAACCGCGATCTGACCGGTGGTCCCGAGTATCTGGACACCCCCTACTGTAGTGCCACCGTTGATCGCCATGATGCCGGTGCCGCCAAGATTCGCGACTGCAGCGGCAATCCCGGTTAGTGTGAACGTCGGATTACCCGCGATACCATCACCGTTTGTAACCGAGAGACCGGCTCCGGAGGCCGTTAGCGTACGGGAAGCTATATTAGCCGCATCTACCTTCGCCAAAAGCCCGGGAGATACCGCGACGAGGCTCGCCGGGGCATCGGTGAGTGCTACACGGAGGTACGATTGCGCTCCACCACTCTGTAAAGTAAGCCCGGCACCAGTCGATAGGTATTGAGAATTCGGGAGAGACGTCTCGAGATTCTTAGTGAGAAACGTCTGTTGCTGTGAAGGGCTTCCGGCGACCTGCGAGGTGGTCGTGCGAACTGTGATACCACTCTGTACGACCGCGACGAGTTCATCCCCGGTTAGGGGATTGGCTGCAGGTAGTTGTGATATCTGTACATTGGCCATTTACGGAGTGCTTTCGATACCGTCGAGGTTTCCGTCGTTCTGGATCGTGTTCGTGTTGCCCTCGGTGGATATCGCGTAACCACCGTAAGGACCCGTGATCAAGTCATTTGGATCCGTCGCGACACTCACATCAGGTCTCGGGAACCGCAGATTGATCCTCTCGGTCTTCCGGGCAGGCAGTCGATAGGGGTCGAACTCATCTTTGCACCCCTGATCGCACACCCGAAGCCCTGGGAAGTTAAAATCCGCGCTCAGAGTGGCCAGCGGGCGCTTCATCTTGCATCGATCACACACCGCAATGGCAATCGACGAATATCCAAGGGTATCTAAAAATATCGGCATGATTATCTCGTGTATACCGAGATATTCGGAGCAAAGTAAATCGGCGATTTGTCGCGTTCTTCCTGCTCCGCTCGATTCAAACACTCTGCCGCTTCGGCTTTCAGATATGCTATCCGGTTTAAATCGACCGCCGGTAGAATTACCGACATCCTATGGGAGAGCATCGACTGAATGGCCAGATACCATCTTTGAGGTATCTCAAGCTCACCTGATAACTGCCCGACATCCTGAATCTGCCTCGAATACCATACGACCATCTGAATGAATGGGTCATTCGGGGTCGGCCAGAGGTTAATCTGGGCCGTCGGAATAGTACGATTTAACCAGAACTGGTACGGCTGATTCGCGGTGAAATTCTTATTCGGCAGGTTGGTAAAATCATCGCGGTTCAAGCGTGCCATCGGCACTTCACGAGACATATTTCCAACATAAAATTCGCGGACTGATAAGGTATTTCCACCCGTTTCGCGCATTCTGTAATACTGAATCGTCGCGCCGGGTTCGATCTGGTACCATAACCACTCATTATCGACCCACGTCTCGATACCACAGTCTTTAAGGAGGGTCCAGTTTGTGCCGTCAGAAGACACTTCAAGCAGGATATGGAACGATCCCGAAGTACCCGGTAGAATCCCAATCGAACCCGCATATATCTCGTTATCAAGCCCGTAGTTAATACCGAGGAATCCGTTGGTAACTGACTGCACTACTTTGGTCTCGACATCAGAATCGAATGCACTCGCTAAGTTATAACCCGGGGCGATCGGCGACGAAATATAACCGCCGAGGGCATTTGGCGTGGGTCGGTTCATGTTCCGATACAGCACATTTAGAGTGTCTACTGCACCTAGGGGCAAATCGTAGACATTCTGGTCGGCTTTAAGACCATACACTTTGCTGTCAATGCACCAATATTGAATTCCGATGTTCACCAGATCAGACAGCAGGTAATACAAGAATCGCTTTGAAGCCTGTACTTGCTCGACCGTTAGCTCTTCCGCGAGTTTACCGGCACTACGAGCACCATCATCGATCATGTCTTGGACCGAGATTTTGGTGAGTCCTACAGTGCCGGAATAGCTCATTTTATGCCCTTACCACATTGCGGTTTTTTTGAGAGACGTCGAAGACTTTACACTACCGCCCTTTTTCATGTTATTCAGGCCAGACATCGCTTCTCTTATACGCTCTTGCGGGGTCTTGCGGGGCAGATTTTTATCCCGAGGCTTTTTGAATCTGTCTTCGATATCACTTAAGCCTTGCGCGGCATCCATCGCGTTGAATGTCTCCTCGTCAACGTCGGTCACTTCACCCCGAGCGCGTTTTCTTTCGATCTCTTTCACAAGTTCAGTAAGGCTTGCCATATCTTCTCCTAGTTACCAGCCGGGACAATTCCAACGTTTCATTGAAGCCCGAGCACGCGAGCCTTCCTCAGATTTTCTAGCTACCGGACCCATTCTCGCACAAAACGAATCTCTGCGGAATCCACCTTGTGGTTGGGGTGCCTTTAAATCACTGCCCGTCTCGCGATTATACTTCGCACGGCCTTTCGCCGTTAAACCCGCACCTTTCGAAACCGGTAGTTTCTCACCGCGACCAACCGCCAGCGCTGGACCACCATCCTTCATACCTTGAGCGGTCTTTGCAGATTCTCGAAACGCCTCGGCAGTTGGTGCCCCGGGAGACCCGGGCTTGCGCATTCTTTCGCCACTGCCCGCAGCAATCCGCTCACGTTTAGCGTTAATATTGGCGTACAAGCCGCCCTCCTTCATCTTCTCAGGCAGCTTGCCATACGACTTCTTCCCGACGTTGGATTCCGTGTACTCCGTCGCGGTGGATTGTGAAATGCCGACGCGCTTGGCGACTTTGGGGTCGTGCGCGACCGCCTTCATCAGTCGAAATTGGGCTTTCGACTTTGCGGGCATCAAGACACCTGATTAACGGTCAGAATCATCGCAGGGGCCGCAGGGTACAATGGGCTTACACTAGCCGGGTAGGTGACGATAGAACCGTGCCCATCTACAGAGAGCCACCTCATAGTGACCTTGTCGTTAGCATTCAGAGACAAGAAAATATTTGCCGCCATCAAAGCAGATGCAGGGGTCGATTCATTTTCTCTTGAAGCAATAGTCACCCAGCTAGTAGAATTGGCCACGTCGGTCCCATTGACCGCGAACCAAATGGCCAGTAGGGATTGACCTGCTGTCGAATTGTTCAACTGACCACTAAAAGCGAAGTTATATCTGCCGCCAATCGCGACGTTGATCTCGCTATTTGAAGTGTTTAGCGTCACACCGTTACTCAAGTCCTGCGTGTTTAACTGAACCAGCGTCGGAGTGTTCGCTACTGCTACCTGAGCGCCGTTTACAAAGACCCCGGAGTTGTGGGCCTTATTAGGTGAACCTGCCGCACCACGAGTACATCCAGTAAATGATGTAGCGGTGATCCCAGTGTACGTGATCAATTCCGCTTCGATAAAGATCGCCCCAACAGCTGAAAACCCACTAGTCGTCACCACGGGAATTGTTGTCTGAGTGTTTGTTATATTGCCACTCAAAGTGGTGCTGAAGTCGTAGAAAAACGATCCGTACTGGGTGTTGATATCTGATGGATCTAGTGTCTCCCAGATCGGCGCTGCAGATACCGAACCCGTACCAGTCTGGGTTAGGAACTTCTTGACGGTCGTGATGTTACCCGCGAGCTTCGACAATACATTGGTCGCCGACGCGTACAAGGTGTCGCCCAGCGTATAAGACGTGATGTTCGTACCGCCCTGCGTGGTTTCGACCGGGTTCACATCTAACACTTCAGATACGAATTCAGCAGTCGTTACCTGCTTGTTTACCCCGGTTTGTACTATTGGTGTGATTTCGGTGCCATCTAGCGTCGAAGCGCTTGGCATCGCGGATATTTTCTGATCAGCCATTAGCAGACCTCGAGGTAAATTTTAAAGTCATCTTCTTGCAACACATATCCAGAATTCTCCATCAATATGTAACAAGTTTCGGGCGGTACCGGAGGGACAAGACATGAATAAGTATCCACCACTCCCGCACCACCAACATCATTGCCGTAGCCATTATTTGCATCAGCAACGACACTTATCGCACAACCCGGCGTAGTCTGCGCTTGATTCGCAACGCTGGACCAGCCGACATATGGCACTTAAATCCCCGCTTGCACGAGCTTCAAAGTGGCAGTACCGCCACCTGAATTTACAGTCACTCGCACACCAGTCACTGGGAACGCATAATTGCCATCCTGATCAGTCGATTGACTGGCCACCGTCGGATGATTGAACCATAGGCTGAACCCTACTGCCGGATCATCAAACGTGTGTTGAATGGTGTAATTCACAGTGCCTGAAGCATCAACACCGAAACCCACGTTGAAAGGGCTGATGTTAGTGTTCATGACCAATGCCGAACTACTACCTGCACCCGTTTGAGCTACAGTCTGTACTTTCATAATTCGATCCAATAGAAGACAGGGGCCGAAGCCCCCGTCAGATCAGCACTTCGTGCTCGGCTTGCTCACGTTTCCACCGTTACGGAAAGTACCGGTGAGTTCGTTAATCCGAACAGGCTTCGATGCGGGCTTCTTAGGCATTGCTACGGGAGCGCCCGAATTAACAACTCCCCCCGTAGCGTAATGCTTTTTTGCTGCACCGCCGGTCTTAAAACCACCTTGACCATTCACGACGCCGCCAGTCTTATAACCACCCTGACCCTTGACCACTCCACCGGTCTTCAGGCCTTTGTGAGCTACAGATGCTTTCTTGCCCTCGTGCGACTTCATCTCTTTCTCGAGATTTGAGAGCTTCTTCATCTCTTTAGCGTGCATCTTCGGAGTCTCGCCACCTTCCTTCATCATTGGTGGCGGGATCATCGGGGCAGCTTTACGCAGCACATTGCGTGCCGCCATGCCACGAGCCGATTTGCCCATGCGAGGTGCCGCGCCCTTAGCGGACATTGCACCACCATCGGCTTTATGTACAGCACCACCCTTCTTGAGCTTCAGAATAACTGAAGGCTCGGTGGTCTGCATCTTGACCATCGGTTTAAACTCAGCCATGATCTATTCTCCTTAAGCCGCTTTTTGAGCGTACACAATGGTGAATTTGATCTGCGCTTGAGTAGTAGACACAGTGCCATCAGGATCGACCGTGCAATAAACGACGGTGTTCGTACCAATATCTGCCATTGCCGCGACATCAGCGACGGTCAGAGTACCTGCGGTACGAGCCACGGATGCCATGTCAGTAGCATCCATGTACTGAGCACCACCTGAAGTGGAACCCACCGATACATTCAAAGCAGTAGCTGAACCACCACCAACGACCCAGTTTACGATCTTGTCTGCATACATCTCGATGATCTGAGAACCCACAGGAAGCCGAACTGAACCTACAGCAGCGGCACCAGACGCCAGCGAAGTAACAGTGACCGATTGGGACACCACTACATAACCGCCATCGACTGTATCCGACAATGCATCAGTACCCGTGCGCAGCGTAGAACCAATATAGGTTGCCATTTCATTCTCCTATAACGGGGGCCGAAGCCCCCTGATTGGTTTAGACGCCCGGGGTACCGTACATAGCACGCCAGTCGGTGAAGCCAACGTCGTAACGCTCGGTGGCCTTGTAGCGCATCGAGTCAGTTTCGAAATCACCTTCCATGGTCTTCTCCAGACGACGACGCATCAGAAGCTTCATGCCTTCTGGTGCATCAGTCTGAACCCACCATGCGTTCGGGTTTGTCAGACGGGACATTACTGTCGCGCCTTCAGACAACAGACCGATCGATTTGACTGGGTTAATGTCGTTGTTGGCGGTACCTGAACGCAGGACCGACTTCAGCAGCACTTCGGCTTGGAAAACGTTGCCCGGTGCCACGACCAACTGGGTCGGGACCAGACGGATTTTCTTGCCGTTGTTGTCCACTGCTTGACGGATCTGGATCAGCATCTGTTCGAGCGACGTTTGCGACAGGTTAGCCGCAGTGGTCAGCAGGTTCGATGCAGTACCATTCACGATTGGGTGCGAAGCCGAGTTCAGCTGTACACCGTCACCGCCCGGATATGCCGAGTTGAACGCATAGTTCAGTACGTTCGCCGACAGCGTTTCCTTGGTCTCGATCAACGACTGCGCCAAGTGGCGAGCGTAGGTCTGACCGATGCGGATGTGGTCGCCATCTTCAACGAGGACCTTGGTCAGTGCAAATGCCAGACCGTAGACCTTGTAGACATAGCGCTTGAGGAACAGCACGCCGCCCTGCTGATACGATACTGGAGTACCGTCAGGCAGTTCAGGAGCTGCGCCAAAGCCGTACAACACTGGCTCTTCGTGGTAGTTACGTGGGATGCCTTGCTGTTCGCGGAAAACACGCGACCATTCGTCGGCACGCTGGTCATAGACGCCATCAAAGCATTCGTTAAGGATAGGCTCAACAATACTCCGAAAGTCTGTACTTCTCATCGGGGCTGCCATAGTTCAGTCCCTCCCTTCTTAAATAGCGGTGCCTGCAACAGGACCGAACTGATACTCGGCAATGTTGCAGCGGACGACTGTGAAAGCATCGCCCCAAGCGTTATCGACAAGAGGAGCCAGATCAATAATACGCATTTGCGCAGAATTGCCAGCACCAGCCAGAGTGGTAGACAGCGTGCACTGTGACAGACCGGTTACTGCCGAACCCGCAGTGGTGTTCGACAGATCAGCCTCATCACCCAAAGAAGACTGAGCCAAAGAGCCGTCAGCTTGGATTTCATACACGATGTTCTGGTCAGCGTAGAAATACGCCACGCACGAACCAGTCTGGTACGCAGTATTTGCGGGCCAGTAGTTCGAAACGCGACGACGACCAGTGGTGTCAGTCCATTCGACACCGGAAAAAGCACCAACGAAAGCCTGACCAGCTGCTGCAGGTTCGATGACACCACCAGTCACGTAACGGACTGGTTGACCTTTAAGAATATTGCTTGCATAAGCAGATACAATGCCGCCAGCCAGCGCTTGGGCGCGATCCAGACCCGAAGGGTGAAAAGCAGGGCGCAAGCCGAACGGAGCATTAATCGAAGACATAATGTGCTCCTAACGAGGACCCGTCACTGAAAAATCGGTGGCGGGAGATGTTTATCAAAGGAACTCATGCCATCACCTTCCACACCGCCGAGACGACGACCATTACTGTCGCGCACCGACTGGAGTTGCTCGACCTGCACACGAATCTTGTCTGCCTCTTCTTGAGGAGCGTAGTGGTGTACTTCAGCCATCAAGTCTTGGTAGATCTCTTCAGGCATCTTGTACAACACCATCTCGTTACAGGCGACAAAACCAGTGAGTTCGCCCGCTTTCACCTTGTACGAATCAAAGCCCGGTAGTTCCTCGGCTTTTACGGGTTCGTAACCTAGACGAATGCGTTTATGGATCGGGTCGTATGCGTTGGTTGTGGAAAGCCAGCATAAGTGGTATCCGGGAATTTCCGGAGGAGTGGGCAAGGCTTCTTGGATCCACTCTGATCGGAACATCCTACGACGCTCCTCGCTGCTTGCTAGTTGATCATCCGCAGGTCGTGCTCTGTCGTCTTGCATTGCGCGAGACTCGCGACCACCGGCGTTTAGATTCTTTTTCAGACGTTCATCTTTCATGATTGGCCTCTCTGACTACGGTCATATTCCACAAATTTCTGGATCATTTTCTGGCGTGATTTAGGGTCTTCCCACATACCAGCTTCCTTGATAGCACGGACTCGCTCGGGTGAGAGCCTAAACTCTCCCGGGCGGGCAGTACTCGAAGCTTCACGACCAGTTCCAGTTTGCACGGATCGAGGCGTCCTCGGAGAGGACTGTCTGGTTTCAGTGGCTCGATTATACCTGTGAGGCAAATACTTTGTCAAGCGGTCGTCGAGTTCGTCCCAGTACTCGTCGGTGGTCGGATCCCACCCCTCTTCCGCCAAAGACTCGTCGATCTTGGTCGCGACGGCAGAGTCGGTATCCCTTCCTTCCGGGTCGTACCATTTATTCCGCTCCATCCATGCTGCCGCCTTTCGCTGCATTCGGATGTCGGGTGCTTTAGGAACGTTAGCATTTTGCGCATCCTGCGACGTCGCCTTCTTCCTCATACCCTCGAGGGCTTCAATCTGCCGACGAGCCTCGTACCACTGTTCCTGAGCTTCGGCCAGCGCTTGACCATTGCGGGCGTCAGTAGCCTCGGCCATCCGGACCTTGGCATATTGCAAGCGAAGATTTGCGTCCTCGATAGCCTTTTCCATCCGGGCCATATCGGCACCGGCTGACCGCTTCTCGAGAGCCGCCAACCGCTCGGCCATCTCAGTATTTTGCCGCTTGAGCGACTCGATCAGGTGATTAGACTCGCGGGCTTTCTCTCGGTGGAGCTTCTTCTTGAGCTTCCTCTCCTCGCGCCGCGCCGCCCGAATGGCTTCACGCTCATCCTCTGTGCGGCCAGCAGCCTGCGCCTCCTCTTCATCACGCTGTGCATCGCCATCGTCGTCAGAATCATCATGGTCGTCATCAGAACGAGCACTGCCACCATCAGCCATTTTAGCGTCATCAGCAGCAGTCCCATCTTCGAGTCCCTCGATTTTGACGATCGCAGAGCCGTCTACATCCTCGGCGACCTGCATTTCCATCTTATCAGTCTGGTTCATATCCGCCTCGCTCATAGGAATGCTTTGACATTCAACGGATTACCAGTAACCTTGGCGATTACCTCGTGATCGTTGAAAATCGAAAATAGCGCCGACTCATCATCACTAATCGGCACCTCCCAACGGTCGCCACCCCATTTAGGCATACGAACATAATCGCCTACCTCGACCCAGTGGCCTTCGGGCCAAGGTTCTAGGGTGTCGCGTTTTTTGAACGCAAGCGGACCAACCGCGATGACCTTCGCCACCTGATTGTTCCATTTCTCGGTCTCTTTGGTCTCCTCGACTATCACAATCCCCGCCGAAGTGACCGTCTTGCGCGTTTGACGCCATTGCACAAGAATTCGACCACCAACAGGTACTGCACCCGGATCAACCTGAGGAAATGCTTCCTCGAGCGTCGCTTCATTCGAAGTCGCCGGTAAAAGGTCATTCATCTTCATCCTTTTCTTCCAAAAGGTCGTTCAAAATATCCAAGGCCATCTGTAGACCTTGGCGTTGACCTACAAGACCTCTGTAGGATTCTATGGTCGAGGCATGACCCTCGGCCAATGAATTCGCGATATCTGACTTACGCTTCTCTATCGAAGCGATCAGATCTTCAAGTACTCGCATCGATCAGTAATTGATCGGACGCGATGGGTTCGGTCCTGGGATGCCGCCCGGTGGGATGCTTTTACCGGTGTTCGGCACGTCTTGCGCCAAACGCTTATGCTGGGGTACCGCCGCCGACTGCTGGGCCTGATCCTGATTCTGAGCCATCTAAACCTCCTAATGAATTTTGTGCTTCTTGAAGCACCGACATTGCAGTTTTCTGCTGCTCGTGCTGCAAAATCGCGGCATCGTGCGTCAGTTCTGCGGATTTGATACGCTCTTGGGTTAAATTGTCTACCGCATCGAGCGCGACTTTCACCTGCATTTCCTTGAGCTTCATTAAAGCCTCGTCCTGAGCTTTCTGTTCCATGATCGAAAGCTCCTTCGCATCGCGTTGAGCGCGACGCTGAGTCTCGGCAAGCGAAGTCTCTTTGTAAACCTGATCCGACCCGTCGAGAGGCGGCGTAGGTTTGTACTGCGCGGCAGTCTGGACCATCTGCTGCAACACCGGGAGAACCTTGCTAAACACTTCTTGCGCGTCCTGATTCACGTGTTGCGATGCCAGCCCAAACAGCTTGTCTACCTGCGCGGTGATCGCAGGCATATCATAATCTTTGATTGGCGCACCCAATGCACCCTCGACGTATCCACGCATCTGTGCCGAATACCAAAGCACCAGATGCTGTTTTATGTGTTCCACCGCATTCATCATGAATGTCGGCGAGATGATTGGGTTCGAGCCATAGATCGGGTTCGCTGCAAAATCGAGGTGAGTCTGCAGGTGCGCGAGGTGGTTCTGATGCGGATACGCAAATGCGCCACGACCAAGTGACATCGCGACATTTTCTTCTGCCGCGTTGAGTTCGGTCGGCTCCGGCATGTTCGGCATCAGTTCCTTCATATTCGGAACTTTCAGCTGCTTTAGCGTGCGTTTTACGATCGCTTTCGGATCCATCACGCCGGGGTACGCCTTGTCCAGCTGGATAATCGCCTGATTCTGCGCCATCCGCTGGGTCTCGGAGAAGATGTGCGGGTCCGACACCGGAATCACGTCGGTATTGCGCACGAAATCATCACGGCGGATCGGCAGTTCAGCGACGATATCACCCTTGCGCATATCATCCAAATACCAACGATCGATGCGCCCAAGGATCTTCAGGAGTCGAGACTGTGAGTTATGCAGACGGGCATGAATCGCCGAGAATACGTGTGCACCCTGCTCGATCAACGCTTGGGTGGTACCTACTGGTGCCTGTGATGTGATGTCCGCGATTTTCTCTTCCGAAGTGGTGACCACACCCTTCGCGGCATCAGTCAGCCATCCCATGAGCTTGAATAACACTTCGCTCGGCGGGTTGAATGGCATCGGCATCGCGATCTTGCGTACATCATCCACGCCCGGTGCACCTTCGATCTCGGCCACTTGGGTGACCTCGACCTGCGTACTCTGGCCCGAAATCTTCGCGCCCTTGAGCTTGAGCATCGTGGCCGCGTTGTTGATATGCGCCGAATCCATCAATGCACGGAGTGCGCCGGTCAATGCAGCCGAGAGACCACCAATCAAATGCGGGAAGCCTACGCCAGTCGCACCACGCCATGGGATGAATTTGAATTCGATGACGTGATCCAGCTTCGTCATCGTGTCATCACCTTCTTCCCAGTTTCGATAGATGCCCAACACTTCGCGATCATTCTCATCGATCATCACAATGTACGGTGCCAACTCGCCCTTGGACACCTGATCGTCTTCGAGTTCCAGCCAAGTGTAAATATGATATACATCGCGCAGACCGTCAACATTCTCTTCTGTCGATTTGCCTTCGATCTTGGCGGTCGCCTTTTCAGGACCAGTCGGATCTGGCACCATCGATGCGCGAATTACTGATACGTCACGATACAAACCCGATGCTATGCGGCGCTCGTACTCCATCTGTGTGATGTGATGGACTTCGGTCGCACGTGGTGCAGTGTAAAAGTTCGCAGCCGAGAACGGCAAAATCATGTCGTCGATCGGGATAAACTCGGCGCACGGGCGCTTCTTCTGCTCGTCATACCAAAGCTTCATGTACTGCGAACCACCGAGCGGTAGCTGAGTCAGCATCTGCTCCATCTCATCGCGGAATTCTTCGATCTGCTCGGTCAGCTGCCAGTTCATGTAGTCGCGCTTGCGCTCCGCGACCTCGGTCTTGTCTTCGGTGGCTTCACCAAGGATATTTGTGCGCACTGGACCATCGGGCGGGAACAGCTCTTTGATGGCACGCGACATAAAGTCCACACACGCTTCGGCCATCACCGGGTGCACGACACGAGAGGCCCCTTGGAAATTCGCACCACCCGGCGCGTCGTGACCCAGACCGGTACGCTTGATGCCTTCTTCGTACTGTTCATCGCGCTTCTTGCGGGATTCTTTATCCTTATCGACGTAGCTCAGATACGAAATCGCGAGCGAATGTAGCTCATTCTCAGAGACGTCCTCCGCGAGGTTGCTGTAGAATTCCTCGTCGTCGTTTGGACCTGCATTTTCAAGTTTTACTATCGCCGAACCATCGGGTAGCTCTTCAATGTCTGCCTCTTCTTCGAGCAGATTGAAGTCAATCATCATACCTTCGGTATCCTCTGGACCCTTGGGCAGCTCCTCCGGCATCGCGGGCATCAACTCATCCATGTTTTTCCTTTACACCATCGCGACCGGCGATAGCGGTTTAAAATCTAAATTCATGACATCACCCGCCAGAGTGGGGGTTTGAAGATCTGCCATATTCGGCAAAGAATCGCGGATTAACGCATACATACGATCATTGGCGTCAGGGTAAAATCCCGATGTTTCCTCAGAGGGCTCAACATCTACCGATGAACCAAAATACTTGGACCGCAATTGGTCAAAATCTATCGCACCGCCATCCGCCTTCTTGACTGGCTTGGTAGCCGTTACCGATAAATCCACTTTGCGACCAGTACCGGGCGGCATCTTGCGTCCAGCATACAATCTCGCAAGATCGAAAGGAGACAGGGTGTTGCCCATATAGTCGCCGTAATGCTCGACCGGCACGTCTACCTTGCGACCCTCATACGTGATCTGCTGAGGATTAAAATCATATTCATCCCGAATCTTGTATTCGCCGGTCTTCGCGTCACGCCCGTAGCCGAACTGGCCAAGCGATTTGGACAACGATGGACGGGGTGGCATCCGACCACCAATCAGACTGGCACCCGATGCGCGGCGGCGATCACCACCCGGAAGCTCGTCGTAATCCTTGTACCGGATTGATCCTCGGCCCCGCCCACCAGTCGCGGCCTCTTTCTGCGCAATGATGTTCTGCAGTTCAGCCAGTTCGGCCTCATCGAAATCCTTCGCGGTGATCGGGTCGCGGCGGTTACGGGCAAAAGTGTCGAGATAAATCTTGTGTGCGGCAGACATCCCCTCGCGATTGGCGAGCATGTCGTACAGATTGATGCCCGCTTCGGTGATCTTGTCCGAGATGTACGCACCCATGCGGTTGCCGAATGTGGGCTCAAGTCCCTCGAATGGTGAAGCTTCGACGCTGCCACCACCTGCAAAACCGGGCAATGACTGACCCATACCTTCGAGCAACTCCTCGCGGGCTTCAGGCGAGATGCGGATCTTGTGGTAAGCAGGAGCTGCGAATTCTTCTAAATCCTCGAACATCACCGGTTCTATCTCCACACCCTTGACACGAGATAATGGTGCGATACCATAGTTAACCACTTCCTGGTCATAAATCGAGGTATAAGGTGCCGCATCAGTATTACGAGCAAAACCAATCGTGCGAGCAGTCGGCATGTACACCGTGTCGTGACCCTGCTCGAGCGCATGCTGAATCGCCGCCTTGAATGCAGTGGCGTGCGGCTGATGCAAAATGCCTGATGCACCTGCACGCTTCGCGGCATCCGATTGCAGCTCTTCAATCACGAAAGCGTTGGGATCTACTGGAATCTCGTGCGCCATCTTGCCGCCACCAGTGCGGAGGAATTCGTCGGTGAACACCGGCACTCTCAACGCTGGTGGATTACTGGTGCCGCGAAAATGCGCGACTAAATTTTCCTCAGACTCTGGGAAGTGACGATAACCGGGGCGGGCCTCAGGGTGTGCGACACCCTTCTCGACGTAGCCTTCCATGTACGAACCACCAGACCGAGGATTTATCAAGCGCTGATAATCACCGTACGCGTAATCACCACCTCCGGGGTATAAATCCTCATAATTCGTGCGCAGATACTCGAGGTTCGTGTCCGTCATCTGATGGTTAAACTCATCATAGTAATTCTGCAGCATACTCTTGTCGAGCTTGCCCGCATCATCAAGAATACCACGCCGGGTAAGTAAATCCTTCGTATCCGGCGACATCTGTTTTATCGCATCTTTCAATCTTGCATTATCCCAGCTAAAACTAACTAGTTCTTCGAGTAACGCTGCATCTTTTGGATGACTGGTCAGTTCCATGTACTCAGCAAACTTCTCAAAGATATCCGGATCTTCATCCACCATGCGCTGGGCCTCGACCTCCAAGTGAGCGATCGGATCGTCCGCTGCACCCTTAAGATCGACGAGATTGTATTTCGATGGTGTGAACGAGTCCTCGACGAACTGCTTAGTCACCACCTGATTCTGATCCATCGCCTTCAACGAGGCAAGTGCGCCCTCTTTGCCTTCCTTGGTGAGGCCCTTCATGCCATTGATCTGCTTGATGAAGTCGCCGACCTTCTGCTTCTCTGGGCCTTTGAGCGCCGTGGCCAACACCGAGGGTCGCAGATTCAGATTACCGACGGGTTTTACCACCATGCCAATCGGCATATTCTTAGTGGCGCGAACCAGCGGACCTGCAGCGGGTGCAAGGTTTAGTGCAGCCTCAGCCGCGCCCTTGGTGTCCTTGCTAAGCTGCCGAGCGGTGCCGGTGCCATAGGTGAGTGGCGAGCCATAATTGATGTTCTCGATGGTGCGCGTGAGCGCCGGTATCTGCATCAGATCCGAGATGATGGCAGCAGGTGGGTTCTCGTAGCCAAAAGGCTTTCGTGCGAATTCGTCCACCGACTGCAACGCCCGACCAGTGGCACCCAACAACGGGAATTTCTCCTCACGGGCGCGAAATTCTGGACCCTTGGCCGCCTTAGTATCCGCACGGCCAAAGTATTTGCTGCGCAGCGAGTCAGAGTCGTTAGATGCCATGCTTACACCGCATAAGGATTGACCCTCGGCCTGACGTCATCTGCATAGTCGTCATCAGCTGGAGGTGGATCAATGTTGATTAGGCCCATGTCACGCAGCAAGCGTAGCGCCTGCGACGTGGTATCTATTAAATCATCCCTTTCGCTCTCTGGGAAGGAGCAGATCTGCGAAACTAAGCGCTCGGCCCAGTCCCGAGGCTGACCACGCTTCAGTGTCGATTCGGGGATGTAAACCCGGCCACGCTCAATAATGTTGGCGATCAACGCCAGACGCTGCGTCTTGTCCGCTCTCCCCGGGTTGTACCCGCGAACGGGTAGTCCGGAGCGTTGCAAGTCCTGGATCAGCGACAGACCCGACGCCTTTTCCTCGATGAGCACCTGATCCACCCGCTTACCCGGGTCGCCGTAAATCGACTCGTACTCGTCGATCATTTTGCGCTTGAGGTCCGGGTAGATCATGAACTCTTCCCAGCAGTCGATCAGCATGACCGACATGGGCTTGTCTTCAGACGGACGAAATACACCCCAGACCGAGCACGCCGTCGGGTCGTTGATCGTCTTGTCGGTGTAGGCGGGGTCGTACGACTGCAAAACGTAGATGAACTCGGGGAACTCGCGGTCAGCGGGCCATAGACGGAACCAATCGCGCTTGACGATTCCATAATCTTCAGGATCAATAAGCTCGGCGTACAGCTCCTGCCGCCCGAGGCGTGTGCCTTCGTACTCCGAAATGATCTCGTCGCGAAATGTCGGGGCCAGATTGCCGAAGTTCTCATGCGTCGTGCCGGTGGTCACCAGCGTGCGGGCGTCGTCCACTAACTTGCGGATGATGGGGATGGGCTTCGGGGTCGTAGTAACGCAGCCACGTGGCTTTTGCCCGAGTCGCAGACCGAACATGAGGTTTGACCACACCGCGTCTGGATTCTTGTACTTTGCAAGCTCGTCGCACCAGAAGAGGTCGTGCTGCGGACCCCGGAGGGCTTCAGGGTCGACATCAGAATAGATGGTGGCAATCGCGCCATTTGGCCACTCCAGTCGGCGTTTCGAGGGTACGAAATTCGGCTTCATCATCGGATGCGAAATGGCCAGGATTCCAGACTCACCCTCGACCATAACGTCACGGGCGTCACCCGCGTCCTCGGCGATCAGCGCGATGCGACCAGCCAGACCATTTTCGACATGATAACGGACGAATTCGGCACCACATCGGGTTTTGCCCCAGCCACGGCCAGCGAGGATCATCCAGATGGTCCACCAATCATGCTCGACCGGTACCCGCTGGTTGCCCCTTGCCCATGTATGCCAATCATAAAACAGTTCAAGCGCCTCGGCGTCGGTGAGTTCAGACACGAACTCATCCATGTTCGAGGGGTCAATTATCGTCTGAACTTTCTGCTTTGGCTTTTGCCTTGAGACGTTCGGTGAGCCGGTCACGCAATCCCTCTATGTTTACGTTGGTCTCAACCGAACCGGAGTGGTTCATGTTGATGTCCTGCTTGCGGAATTTAGCATCATACCCCATGAGGGTAAACTGCAAAAGCGTATCCGAGAATTTCTTGACCGTTTCGCCGGTCTTCAAGCCCTGATGGACCAGCGGCTCGTCGTGGCCGATGGCGGCTCGCCGGTAGGCTTCCTCGCGCAGCGATTCGACCATTTCGGCTTGAACCGAGTCAACCAGACTGCTAAATGTGGGGTAGATTTCGCGCCACTTGATGATCGTCATGGCGGAGACGCCGACCTTGCGATACCCGGCACTCAATGAAAAACGACGCTCACCCTTGTCATTGGCACCCCGATACTCCGACAAAATCTGGAGCATCAACCATGCGCGGGTCTCCTCGCGCTTCTTCAAAATGCCTTCGGCCTTGACCGTCGGGTCAATGCAAGCGAGCGAATTGGGGAGATGAGATGACGAACCTTCGTCTAAACGTGCGCGTCCAGCCACGATGTCGGCGTACAGATCTGCCAGTCTAACCCCGGCTCGCTCTTCGTGATAGGCGACAGTTTCGGCACCCAACTCGTCGAATGTGATGAGTTCATATTTAGCCATGGGGCGAATTAAACCACCACAATCGGATATTGTCAATTATCTAATAATATGGATCAAGTCTGTATACACCAGCTGGAACAATCATTCACGTCGTTTATAATGCTGCGGTGCATATATTCACGTCGTTTATAGACCTTAACACTTTGATAACGATTTTGTATCCGTTGTATCCGTATTATCAGTCTACTAACGGATACAAGAAGTTAGCGACCACTAACTCCAGGCGCGAATTCCCACGCGGGTGCGGAAGAACCCAGAATTCTTTGTATCCGTTGTATATACCGTTCCGCCGTCTAGGCGTATTTCTGTCGCAAGTCTGCGACAGGACAATACCCCCATGCGCGCGTGTAACAGCGGATACAGATCGCCTTCTTTTCGACTGGGAGAGGGTGTTCCATGAGGTGTTCCATGAGGGGGGTCTGGACCGGATACAGCGGATACAGACTTCGGTGATACTTTGTTGCGCCGCACCAAGACCTACGGTACGGACTCCCGGGGAGGGAGTGCTCGAATTCTACCGCGCTCTAAGCAGCGCGTCAATGATGTCCAGATCACTCGCCTTTTGCAGGTCCACCTGTACCGACGACAGCCTGAACTCCGTCCCGTTTAGCCCTTCGAACAGCGCCAGCGCTTGGCGGGCCGGGAACACGTAGGCGAAGTCGTGCACCCGAACGATGATCCACGACCGGGTGCCGAAGTCCCGGTGGGTCCAGTGCCAGTTGGCTTGCCACGCGGTGTAGTGTGGCACCTTCACCGTGGTCTTGGCCGATTTCGGAAAGTCCGGCAGCACCTTGAGTTCGATCCACCCGTGTAGCTGTGGCGAGACGCCGAAGTAGACATCCGGCATCCCTTGCAGTATTTTGTTCTCGACACGATCCGCCCTCCACCGACCGGTCATGATACCGGACAGCTTGTCCCACAACGCTTGCTCTGGTTTCCTCATACCCACGGGAGCCTCTCCTTGGTACTTTCCTTGCGTTTGAATGATTGGGTAGCTATATTAGTAGCTGGTAGCTATCCAGAAGCGCTTTTCGGGCCTCTTCTGGCGTTGAACCCGCTTTCATGGGCGATTGTTTGTCACCTTGATAATCCACGAAGTAGGCCAGATGCGAACATCCGTCTTCACCCGGCACGATTTTAACATCTAGACCGGACGTCATTTCGATCGCCTCGCAGTCTGGGCACTGCAAAAGGCTTCCATCGCTGGACGATGGGTCCCCTACCCTCTGGACCTCCTCATCCCAGCAGATGGAGCCACATTCGAGGCACCGTGAGAATTCAAACTTATGCATTTTGCGCCTCCGGCAGGTAGGCCACCCACTCCCATGTCGTGTCGGTCCCGGCGGTGAACTGCCCGAGGCAGAAGCAGACCGGACGGTCGAATGTCACCTCGCGGCCATTGCGGTCCTCGACTCGGGTCGCGATCGACCATTGGGTGTCGGTATTGTGCTTGGGTAGAGCGCATTTCGCGCCCTTCATGTTCGAATAGCCGTGGAATCTCGGCATTTCGCAGATCAGCTGACCACGCTTGCCGGTGGTAGGGTCGAATTCGAATACTTTCATGGTCGTTCTCCTCTATCGTCTATTAAGCGGTGGCTTTGGATTCTTCGATGAATGCTCGGGCTTGCTGGATGCGGCGCTCCATACCATGCATCGCGAGCCAGAGGTCGCAGCGCTTGACTGCCTTCTCCGTGCACATTTTGTACAGCATGATTTGGTATTCACCATCGAATCCGTGTTGTGGCAGATTGAGTGTGCCCACGGTCTCGGCGATCGTCGCGCTCAGACGGAGGTACTCGGCCACCAAACCATTCGGGTTGAATGCATGGAATTGTGCCCTCTGGCGGTTGGACCAGCTGGGCTTGGTGCAGGTCGCGATTTCGGTAACTGTCTTGAGCTTTGCCATTTTGCTTCTCCTCTATCGTCTATCCGGTGAAATCCACCGTGAGACAAATTATACCACCCGTAGCATAGGCTGTCAAGTATTTCGCGAATGCCACCGCCAGAAGACCAAGACCATTAGCAAGATGATAACACCAGTCGTGATGAGACCCCCGGCCAAGGCGAGGGTGAGCACGGTCATCACGTGGAGGCTCATGCGTCTTCTCGGATCTTCCGGCCACGCTTCGGCTTCGGTGTGGCCTCAGCATCTGCCGGGGATTCCGTGGCCTCGGGAACTACCTCGACGGACTCGGGAGACACATCTTCGGGTGTATCGATTTGCGGGTTCACCGGATGCTCAATGGTCCGAATAATCACCCCTGATTTACATACTCCGGGCCACTTGCAGCGGTCGGTACAGGCATTGGCGGGGTTGTAAATCGCCGCTTTACAGTTCTGCATTTTGCACTCCTCAGTTACGTTGTGAAGGGATTCGTTCAAGGATCGCGGTCGCCATCCGGGTGAGATCTGGTTCATCTGACCATTCAGACACCATGCGGGCACAAGCTTCGCGTTCCATCACGACTGCGGTCTTCGACGCTTCGATCGCCATTGCCATGATCTCGGCTTTGGCAATGACTAGCGCCTCGTCGAATTCCTTCTGTGTGAACAGCGTGGACTGGGTACCTTTTGCTAGAAACGCCTTTTGAAAGTCCGACATTTCGCTCATCCGAATATCTCCTTAAGTTCCTCGTAGATCCTGCGGGCCTCGGCCAGCGGCAGCGCTTGAACGTCGATTAGACCGACGACCGGTTGGACTGGTTCCTCGGATTTTACCACATCGAGTGTACTTACCGAAGGTGCGTTATAGGCTGCATATGGCAGGATCTCGAATTCGGCGGTAGTCACCGCGTATTCGAACACCGTTTTGCGACCGACACCCCGGTAGGGCTTGTGCAGGACCGGTCGATGCTTCATCATCCCACGCATCACCATATCGCGCAGCTCAGTCCGAACGTGGGTGATTTTTTCGTTCAGCGCGGTCGCGATTTCGCGTGAAGTCTTATTCGGATGATCCCGCAGCCAGTTCCAGATCCGACGCTTGATCGGCACTTTTATTCCAGCTTCCTTCAGTGCGGTTTTGATGATGTTCATGTGTTCTTCTCCTTTAGCTTGGCTTCTGTCATCGCTACGCACTCCGGCCCGTTGTTTGATTCCCACGCCAAGAATGTTCGCTCCTCATCCGTCAGCCCCACCCATGGGCGTTTACAGTACGTCACGATAAACTTGCGAACGATTAACCCAAAGATGACGCCGCAGCCGACATAGACCATGTCCATCAAGAATTGGTTATCCATCTCCCAACTCCAAGAGAGTCTTCTCGCATCGCTTCAAGTACCACAGCGCATCAGCTCCATCTGCCATCGACGCGGCGAAGTACTCGTTCCCGTCTTTGTCTATGCCAGCAATGACAACGCGCTCTAGCTTACCGATAGCGCCCTTCAGCACTACGTCAGGATCAATGTCCAGCCGAGTAATGCCGCCGAATGGGATTACGTTGTCAGTCATTCTTCCTCCCGAATCACAGCTTTCAATATCAGCGGGGTCTTTGGGTTAATCGGAATCACGCCGATATGCGGGTCTAACCATTCCTTAAACTCAATCTTGATCTCTTGCGGCTCAGGCTGCGCTAGTCGGGCGCGAAGTGACCTGATAGATTCAAACATCTCGTCTGATATGTCGTTTGGAAAGTTCAGCATCGCATCCAACGCTTGCTGCATCAGTTCTCGGTCAGTCATAGCGGCTCCCCGTTATCCTCAGCGGCTTTGTTCAGGTTGTGCATGACGCGCCCCTCCGCTTTATTAATCGCGGCTAATACCTTGTCCTGAAACCCGGTTCCTTCGCCAGAAGATAGCCAAAGCTCCACGGCATAAAGCGCATTCAACATCTCCGCATTCATCTCATGTAGTCGGCGTAGTTCATCGGAAATATGCTTGAGCGTAATTCCATGCACCCACTCCGCGCTAAGGTATAAATCCAGCGCATCAGCCAGCCTCAATGCTTCTGATTGTTTGTCAGTCATTTTTTCTCCGCGATGTAAATTAGGTTGAACTTGATGAACTCAAGCACCCCCACTATTTCACCAACAGTCAACCTGCCATCTGTAGCATCTATTAAATTACTAATGTCTTCTTGAAGCTTGGCTAAAGAATCGCCCAGATCATTAAGCTTTCCTTCAATTACTTTCATTGTTCTCTCCTTGCGCGAATCGCAAAGGCAGCATCAAAGCATCCGTTGCGCCATGTCTTGTTCATGTTTCCGTCTATGTTGCCCATATCTTCTGCCACCTTCGCACACGCCTCACGCTCCGCTGCTGCGACTAGGTTGGCAAAGCGTTCAACTTCTTCCCATGTCCATTCAACACCGCCATCCCACGCAGGTTCACCACAGGCTTCCCGCGCCATGCGGATAATGTCATCTCTGTTCATTTAAGTCTCTCGTAATACACATACGAATTCTTTGGATTGCTTTTATATATGCTTTCACTCTTGCGGTCCAGACAGCTTTTGCAGATCCAGCGACGGCTCTTGGTGGACACCCGCACGATACCGCCTTCAAGCTTCCGCACCGCCTGACATGACGTGCAGAATTTTACTTTTTCCGCGTCAGAAATGCCCATGAGTACACTCCAGTGTGAATGATCCCGACTGCATAGGTCAGAAATTCGTATTTATTCATCGCCGAGCTTGATCACGTCGATCGGCGTGTCCGGATACATACGTCCGTGTGTTTCGATCATGAGGATCATCTGTTCAAGTTCGCCCCGGGTATAAAACCCGGCTTCAAGCGTCACGCCATTGCCGCTGTACATTTTGCAGCCGAGGACGCTCGGGTTCGATTCGTGGTTCATTGTTCATCTCCTCGCACCAGTAGCCGTGCCAATCAATCAGCGCGGGTCGACCACTGGGGCATAATAAGGGGTTGGGATCGGGCTTCGGGTTGTGGCCGTCGTGGAATCCGACGTTCCATATGTACACCAACGCGCAGAGGGTGAGTATCAGTTTCATCACTGACCCTTAGTCAGGTAGAAAGTAACTTCCGCACAGCATTGCGCACTCGCATGGTAGCGACGCCGCCGTTCGGGGCAGATAGATATAGATCATGCGGCAGATCGAACTTGTCGCACAACTCAGGCAAAGACAGATCCGGAATGTCGATCTCGGGTTTTACATTTCGCTCTATCTTTTCTTTCACTACTTTTGCTTTGCCGACGATCTCACCGGCTAGGACCGCCACCCCAGATTCGGTCACGTATTCGTGCCGATTCACCCGGGCATACTCACCTTTTACCCACCATGGGACATAATCAGGCCCCGAGATCGGGGCATGGGCGTCAAGCGCCGCTTGGACCTCAGGCATTCCCATATACGATCGCCTCCAACGCTTTGAACAGGTCATAATCGTCGTATTCGACGCCCATCGGCTGCTCGAATGACGCTTGCAGCCCGAACTCCGACCGAACCGCCCAGAAGCGGACCACGACGCCATCATACAGCATCTCGCCCTCGAATTCGCCCTTGAATATGCGGATCTTATTCATCGCCGTACTCCCGCTCATAATTTTCCCACGCCGCGTCTGCGCGTGCAATAGCTTTCGCATCCTCGACCAGAATGCTGATCATATTCGACGCTTCCTCGGGGTTATCCCATACCCACGTACCGGGCACGGTGATGTACGGATGGTCAATGGTGAACCGTCCGTCGGGTAGTGTCTTCACAGTGTAATTCATGATGTCCTCTCTATCGTCTATCGGGGTGCCAGAATCCCAGCACCCCAATTATACCACGGGTAAAATAGGCTGTCAATCCCCACGGAGCGCCTTCCGGACCAGATTGCCGAGGTTCATGCGCTGCATCCCGAGATTCAGGCCCGCATACTTGGCGCGGAGCGCCTTCTCGTCAGTCTTGCAGGTCTTGGCCGCGAACGTGTATACCTCGTCGATCGTCATGGCCCGCATCTTCGATGCCACCTCGTCGCCGCAGTCCAGCGCCCGCTTCAGACCGCCGTCCGAGCGAGTGACGCGAGTGGATACGTATTGCAGCAGGTAGAGCGAGTCCACCTTGCCATTCTTGCGGGTGTTGATGTCGATCGGCTTCTTCTCACGTGCCGCCTTGGGTGGTGCCTTTTGCGCGTGTTTTACTTCCTTCACGCTGGAGATTTCGGAATTGCGCACTTTTTTCTGCCCTCCTTGGAGCCGGATGGTGGACCACCCGCCATTGATCATGAGCACTTCGACTTGTTCGCCAGATTTGTAGGTAGCTACTCTCATTTTCTCTATCCTCTATTTAATACGGCAAAATTACCGTAAGACCAATTATACTACGGGTGATGTACCCTTGTCAAGTACTTTTGCATTTTGCGTGGTCAGCGGGTCGAAGTTGAATTCGCACAGCTTTCCAAGGTGGTGGGCCGCACCCTCGCCGAACCACTCGTCGTACAGCTTCTCAACCATGGCCAGAGACATCGAGCTGAAATCCGGCAGATCGACGTCGGGCGACAGGTCTTCGGCCTCCATTTCCAGGATCTTCTTCTCCATCCACACGCGACGCATTTTGCGAGACATTCCCATGATACCTCCTCTATCGACTATTGAACGAACCAGACCACTATCACACAGACTGCTACTATCGCCATCCACTCGCCGTGCATCTTCCAGAAGTCTTCCGCGTGGCGCGAGGTACCGAGCAGCATCTGTTGGACCTGCATCTCCTCATCGGTCAACGGGACTGCCGGTGGTACGTACCGGCTTCCGATCTTCACCTTGCCGGTGTCGTAGGGGACTACCGGCGGGCGGTTGGTGCTGAATGTGCCATCATCATTCATTATACAAGCTCCATCGTCTTGATGTTCATCTGCTCAGACGCCTTCATGAACTCGGGCAGCTTCTTCGGGCCGATAAACGCACGGACCTTTTCAGTATCCATGATCATCTTCGATGTGAACGTGATCTCGACTGCGCAGTTCTTAGACGAGTAGGTCGCGGCACCACCGTCGCGGAAGGCGTCTTTCAACTCCTTCTCGCGGGCAGTAAGTGCACGGAGCTTCTCGCGGATCGTGACCAGTTCATCTACCATGTCTGCGGTGATTACCACTTTCGACTTTGCCATTTTACCCTCTATTCTCTATATCCGGGAAGTCCCCGTAAGACAAATTATAGCACCGGTGAGATAGTCTGTCAAGTATTTACCACGCATCCCGGTCAAGCGTTGTCGGCTTGATAACATCGGGCTTGCCGGAGTCGTCGAGACGGATGTCCACCTCCTCGAATGCGGCCCGGATTTCGCGGGACAGCTCGTCCTGTCGCAGACGGTCAACGACTAACTGAGCATAACCCACGATATCCACCCATGAGTCCATGTATTTCGGGTCTCCGTTTAGAATGCGAGCGATTTTGTGCTGGATCATCTCAAGCGATTCCTGCATGTAGGAGTCTAGTTTATCCCACGAGCGACCAGTGCGCATCGTGTTCTTAAGATCTACCGATAACTGCGCGTGATAGCGGAAGTCACCATACTTGGCTGCGCGATCATTTAGCGTTTTTTTGATGTCCGTCATCTAACTTCTCCCGAGTAGTGAATCGAAATTGACACTTTGGTGCTTTGCATTCACGCCGACGACGTATCGTATTATCGGCGTTATTGTAAGTCATAAGCACGTGTGTGGGCTTGCCACACTTGATGCATTTCATATACCCAGCTCCTTTCGTACTTCGTACATTCCTGATCGAATGTCGAGATTCAGGTGCTCTTCCTCATATTTATCAATCATTTCGTACATAATCTCGTACAGGCCAGACAAGACGTGCTTCGCATGGTCACCGATTCCATTATCTTTCAGGAACCAGATCGCTTCGAGTATGTCTGCGAGTTTCACGATTACACCGATTGTAGAAGATTCAGCGAATCTGGTCATGCCGCCATATTCCTTCATGAATTCCTCTTCAGCCGCAAGGATCTTCGCACCGTGCTTCTCGAGTGCACGTTTGAATGGCGTCGGAATGTCACCGGTGTACACTTCAACGATGTCGTGATTCAGCGCCCAAGTCATCAATTGCAGCATCTGGTCATTATGAAACCGGCCACTCCACTTGATCGCTTCCGCTATCCGCAGTGCAATCCCCACTACGTTGAACGAATGTTCGCCGATCGATTGCGGTTTGATCGTGTTTACTATCGTCCATCGTTTGGTGTACGATGCGCGTACCCATTCATTCGCCTTCATACGTGCCTCATGATTCGCGTGTTCACGTCCACCTTCCATTCACGCTTTTCATTGATGTCCATTTTCTCATTAACCGCTTTCTGAATGTCAATATCATTCATACGTGCGACATCAAGCAGCAAGATCATAATGTCTCCGAATTCAGGAGCACTTTTAGGGTCGCGTGCGTATTCTCCAAGCTCCTCATATAGTTTAAGCAAGATATCCGCAGTAGTACGATTGGGAAAGTTTTTATCAGCCCAATCGACGATGCGGTCCTGCAATTGCTTGATGTCCGCACCAACCCTTTTATGATAGGCAGAAACGGCACGTAGTGCAAAGTCGGCATTGATATCACACGATCCGGTGACACCTTTATAGATATCACGCGTTTCGAAATCTGCAACCGGTAGCCCGTTGGCGTCCACGAGTAGTGCCGGATTGCCTTCATGCTTCCTCCACGGCAAAGGATTCATCTCGTCATTATAACCAATCGCTTCAAAAATCGGCATATTCAATCTCCCTAATATCTGCATCATCCGGACCAAAGCACAAATAATCCGGTCCCCAATTAGACAAGTTCATCTGACGAATGATGTTCGTCAACGCATCCTCACCGCAATAATCCGCGAATGTAAGTACTACTTTAGTCGAGAGTCCCGCGCAGTGCAGCATCGCGTGCTTGTACTGCATATCTGAGAATTCGAATATTCGACGAGGGAGCTTGGTCACCGTCGTGAGTTCGGGTTCGAGTCCCAGATCACCCCAGGATATTTCCTTTTGCCCCGGATAGGCGGGACCTGATGACCCATCGCGGTTATTCACGCGGATCGGGAACGTACGAACCACCATCCACACGGTGATGGCTGCCGCCCATGTGAATGGCAGTCCACAATCAGCGGCGATCTGCCATGGTGTGACATCGCGTGACGTGCAGTACGGCCAGTCACCGTGATACAGAGACAGTCCGAATCCTTGCGCACCTTCAACCAGCAGATGGCGCGACTGATTGAGAATCTGGTCATACTCGAATTTATCGACTACGAACTGCTCCAGCGGGTGACCCTTGAATCCGAGTCGAGCGACCGCTTTCGAATCTGGATCTCGCATGATGCGATCCACCATCGCGGCACCTACACCCTTGGTGGTGGAGCCGATCTTGGTCATACCCATCGATTTCTCGCGATCGGCGTGTTCATCCAACACCACCGCCGCGTGTTCGTGAATGACGAGTCGTTGGCCCTCGACCATGTATTTGTCGATTTCACGCTGCAGAGTACCCGCGTGGATGAGTGAACCCGGGCCGAGCATCACTGTCTTCACCGATGGACCCGATACACCCACTGGTAACTGTTGGACCATCATTTTTAGGCCACGGGCGCGGTCATTATAGGTGTGACCCGCCTGTGTACCGTAAGAACACACCACGGTGTCGTATGCATGTCGCTTCGCGAGCCAACCAGATACACCGCCTTTACCACACGATCCCCACATACCATCCATAGTCATGTCGATTCTCATACTTCTCCTCTATGCGTTAAGATACATATTATAACATAATGCTACCGGTGACGTAGTGTCAACCTTTCGCTTCATACCAGTTGTCACCGACCCCCCAGTCACAAGTGATCGGCACTCTGAATTTCATTTCGCACTGCACACCGTCAAACGTCGTATAAATCTTCGCGATCGCCTCAGGATCCGCATCCTTCTCGAGCGAAATTCCGACTTCATCATGTACAGTCAGCAGCAACCGGCCCGCGTCGTTCTCGGTCAGATACCGATCGATCTCGATGAGCTTCACCTTCATAGCATCCGCACTGGTGCCTTGGTAGATCAGCCCTGATGCTTTATGGGTGAATTGGCCACCCGGGAACCGGATATGACGGCCCATCATGGTCATCACATGGCCCCGCTGCTTAGCAATGGCTGATGCCTTCTGCTGCATGTTACGCATCCCGGGATTGGCGGCGTGGTATTTCTCGAAGATCGCCAGCGCCTCGGGTCCGGGTTTTACGAACACACGCCCGTCATCCATCGTCTCTTCCGAACACGGCAGCCCGATCTCTTGTGCAAGACGACCTGCACCCATGTTGAATGCCAAACCCAGATTAATCGCCTTGGAGGACGGCCCACCCGCATATTGCGCATTCCGGGGGATCCCGGTCATGTCGGATACTAGTTGGTGGAAGTCGAGGTTCGGGTTGTCGTGGTACGCCTTGATGATGGCCGGTACTTGGCCGTAATGGTTAGCCACGCGAAACTCGAACTGCGACCAATCCATTCCAAGCCATCTTGCG
>Ga0209990_10000711_pt1 | contig 32110 bp, 25 predicted proteins | sample NOAtaG_6_FD_187304 | JGI IMG/M metagenome (GOLD analysis project Ga0209990, IMG submission 187304) | Freshwater lake microbial communities from Lake Erie, under a cyanobacterial bloom - NOAA_Erie_Diel5S_2200h metaG (SPAdes) (version 2) | ecosystem: Environmental > Aquatic > Freshwater > Lake ...
ACGCTGGCGGACATCTCGGCGATGGCGGCTGAAACCTGCTCGGTCTGGCCCTGCTGCTGCTTGAGGCCCGTGCTCATCTGCTCGCTGCTGGCCGCGATCTGCGTGCTGGCCGCGGCAACCTGACGCGCAGACTCAGCGACCTGCTTGATGATGACGTGGATGTTGTTCAGGAAGCTGTTGAACAGCGAAACGAGCTGACCAATCTCCGAGGTGTCAGGCGGCAGCTCAAGGCGCTTGCGCAGATCGCCGTTGCCCTGTGTCAAGTCGCGCATGGCCCCAAGCACCTGTCGGAGCGGCGAACTGATCGACAGGCCGATCCACGTGGCGAAGCCGATCATCAACACCACGGCGATGCCTGCTGAGACCGAGATAGTCCGCATGCCGCTTGCGACCTCGGTCTCGGCGCGCCGCTGGGTCTGCTCGACCATGGTGGTCGCAAGCTGAGCCGCAGACTCGACCGCCTGCCGGTGCTCGATGAACAGTTCCTCAAGCCGTCCCCGAACGAGAGCGTGTGCCTCGTCGCGACGATCGGCCCGAATGAGCGCGAGAAGGTCGGTGGTTGCGATGGTAAGGAACTGCTCGGCCGGAGGGATCACCTGATTGTACATCGCGTCGTTGAGCTCATTGCCCAAGTTCTGACGCCAGAACTCCCTTCGTTCCTCGAACAGCGTTCGGCAGCGTTCAAGTCTGGAGATGCAGGAGTCGACTTCTGCGGGCGTGCTGGCCGTGAGCACTTGGTGCGCCAGAAGGTGAGCTTCGACGACAAATAGCGGAGGCGGGAGAATGTCGGCGATCAGGTCCTTTTGCGCAATCAACTCCGAGGCGACGGGCCCGCCGATGCGCACCCGGGAGGTGACACTCCAGGAGGCATACATGACTGTCGCAAGTCCCAAGAGTGGGATCAGAAGAAGAAGGAAGACACGAGTCCGAATCCCCAAATTTCGCAGTCGCATGCAGAAGCCTCCGATTTCCATGAGAATTTGCTGGGACCACCCAGCACGCTTCCCGAATCGGCAAACCGAAGGCCACACTTCATCCGCGGAATGCGAAGATGGACTCTTTCAGTTGTTTTTTAGGGGATTTTTGCACATAGCCTGATAGAGCAACGACTTAACGGTGTACATCTCGGACCCAGCCCCCGGGAGAGTGCTCAGGCGTATGCGGAATCAAGCGCAAACCTCTCCTACTCTCAGAAAGTTCCCGCCGCCACCCCCGGCGGGCTAAGTACACCAATTGATGGCCAGGGGGGCTTGGCCGATGGCGAGCGATACGCATGCGGCTGCGGATAGATGATGCGCGGGTGCAAAGTTCCGGAAGATTCGGTCCCGCGCAGCGAGCGGGGCGGGAACTTCAGGAGCGATGCCCGACAGCGCAGAGACGAACGTGAGCATCACGCGGATCGCCCAGGAGAACCGAGATGGCCAGCCAGAAGTGGACAAAGAAGGACCTGCTCAGCCGCCCTGTTGAACACATCGACATCACGGCGTTCGATGCACGCACGGTGATCGACAGCTACCGCGACATGGCGTATTCGTCGCGCACACTGGCGAACGCCGCGGACATCTACAGCATGATGCTCAAGGACAAGGACTGCGCCGTGATCCTGACTCTCGCCGGGTCGCTGATCAGCGCGGGGCTGAAGAAGGCGTTGATCACGCTGGTGGAGAACAACTGCATCGACGCGATCGTCAGCACCGGCGCGAACATCGTCGACCAGGACTTCTTCGAGGGCATGGGCTTCAAGCACTACATCGCCCCCGGCAGCCCGGAGGCACCGCCCGTCGACGACATGACTCTGCGGAACATGATGATCGACCGGATCTACGACACATACATCAACGAGGACGACCTTCGCGCGTGCGACCACGCGACGTACGAGATCTTCAACCAGTTCGCGCCCGGCGCGTACTCCAGCCGCGAGTTCATCGAGGCGATGGGCGCGTACCTGGCCAACAACCCCAAGTACGCGAAGAACGAGAGCATCGTCAAGACCTGCTTCCAGAAGCGCGTGCCGATCTTCGTGCCCGCGTTCAGCGACTGCTCCGCCGGCTTCGGCATCGTGCTCCAGCAGACCGAGGCCATCGAGGAAGGCCGCGGGCAGGTCGCCATCGACAGCGGCAAGGACTTCCGCGAGCTGACCGACATCAAGCTCATGTGCAAGGACACCGGGCTGCTGATGCTCGGCGGCGGCGTTCCCAAAAACTTCGCCCAGGACATCGTCGTCGCCGCCGAGCTGCTCAATGAGCGCAAGGGCGGCAAGGCCCGCGGCGACATCGGGATGCACAAGTACGCGATCCAGATGACCGTCGCAGACAGCCGCGACGGCGCACTCTCGGGCTCGACGCTTCGCGAGGCCTGCTCCTGGGGCAAGGTCGACGTCGTGCACGAGCAGATGGTCTTCGGCGAGCTCTCGGCCCTCTTCCCGCTGCTGGCCAGCGACGCGTATCACCGCAAGGCCTGGAAGGGCCGCAAGGGCTTCAAGTTCGCTGACATGTACGAGAAGGGCGAGGGCATGCCGACCTTCGCCGCGGGCAAGAAGCGCGTCGGGCGTTAAGGACGATCTCGCTTCGAGATCGAATCGCGATTCGTACATCGGATGTGTTCATTTCAACCCCGGGCTCGTGCCCGGGGTTTTTTCGCGAACACAATGGTCGCCGGTATCGCCGCCAAGCACGCCTGTGCCACTTTGGGACACCCGAACAGGTCGAGTTTAAGCGTTGCACGCGATCTTCTCGTTCTGCGGATTGACGCCGGCTGTTGGGGAAGATACTTATGTCCACTCGGGGTAATCGTCTTGGCGATCGATCGCCCGATCCCGAACAAGCGGAGCATGGGCGAGAGCCCATTGCAAAGAGGAAAGAGAGATGAATCGTGTTCTCGCAGCGTTTGGACTGTTTCTTGTCGCCGGCAGCGCGGCGAGCGCCCAGCTCACCCACTACTTCACGCAGGGTGACAGGCTGTTTGTGACCAGCGACAACGGCGCGACCGTCACGCAGATCAACATGACCCTCAACGGTTCTACGGCGCCGACGATCTCGTCGCTCGCGTTCGATCCGATGGGCAACCTCTGGGGTGGCACCACCGCCGGCGGCAGCCTCTATCGCATCAACACCACCACCGGTGCGCTCACGTCCACGGCTCTTCCGGCGCTCGGCGGACAGACCAACACCTTCGACTTCCGCATGAACGGAAGCGTTCTCGAGTTGCTCACCTTCACGACCTTCAGCGGTGGCCATACCGACTTCCAGATCCGGAACGCCAACACCAGCGCGGTGATCTCCGCGGCGACGACGGTGCTCACCGGCGTGAACCCCGGCATCCCGGCCTCGGCCTATCCGGGCAGCGGCAACATCATGTATGCTCTCGACGGCTTGAGCTACAACCTCCGCGCCCTGAACCTGAGCGTTATCTCCACCCCAACGGTTATCGGCAACACCGGCATCACCTGGAGCCAGGCCGGCGGCGCATGGCACAACGGCCAGATGTGGCTCGGCACCCGCATCGGAGCCTACAACACCTCCACCGGCCAGCAGAACCACGGAACCTCCGGCTTCCGCTTCGGCACCATCAACACCACCACTGGCGCATTCACGCAGGTCTTTACGGTCTCCGAACGACCGTTCGGTGGCGGTTTCGGTTACGCCGTCATCCCGACCCCCGCCTCGGCCGCTCTGCTTGGTCTGGCCGGAATCGCCGCGGCCCGTCGTCGTCGCTGATTCAATGGCACCGCATCGTTGCCGCCGATAATGCGACGGTGCCGCTCACGCAGCATCCGAAAGCCCCGGGCCCCGTGCCCGGGGCTTTTTCATTCCACACAGACGGCGCAGGACCGAGAACCATCGCATGTCCCTTGATGTCGAGGTCGCCGATAACTCGCCCAGCCCCCGACAAGGTGTGAGCGCGAAGTTGGGCCTGGGAATGGCCGATGAATGCGGTGAACGGTTCGATGCACTCGGCCACGCGGTGCCCGCTCCGTTCGAATCTGTCTCGGTCAGACCCGGAGCCCCGACGGTGCCCAAAGCACGAGCGATCATTCAGTTGACCATGACGCGGCTGGTCGTCGCGCGCTGCCGCGGCGACCGGGTTGAAGACGCCCGCGCCCACGAACTGGACGCGCCGACCTACAAGGACCGCTGGCCGGGCATCATCGCCGAGTTGCACGAGCCGCTCACCGGCCTTGTGCGGAGCCTCGGACTGAGCGGCGCGGACGCGGTGCTGCTGTATCACGCTCCGACGGCGATCGCCGGCGTGTACAACTGCCCCGCGACAGGATCGATCTCCGAGGCTCGCAGCGCTGCGCGTCTGCAGGCCGCCGAGTCGCTCTCGACAACTGATGGAATCAGCGATGCGCAGGTGCTCGCGACCGACCCCTCGCCCGTCAATGCCCGAGGCGCACCGCAGCGGCACACGCTGGCGGTCCTCGATGCCGCGCAGAGCGTCGACGCGCTGACGAGTTGGCTCACCAGCGCAGGGCTGAACGTGATGCAGTGCCTCCCGGTCGATGCGCCCGCACTTGCGCTGTGCGTTCGGAACGTCACGGCGACTTCGGGGCAGAAGGACCCGGCCACCGCGACCGCGACAATCTGGATCGGCGAGCACTCCACGACCATGGCCGCGGGCGTCGGCGGCACGCTCCGCTTCATCCGCACCGTCGCGATCGGGACCGAAGCCCTTTGCGAGGCGATGTCCCGACCGATGCGAACGCGTCGACCGGACGAGGTGCCGATCACCCTTGACCGCCCCGCGGCCAGAGCACTGCTGGCGAAAGCCGGCATCCCGCTGCCCGGAGACGTGATCGACAGCTCGCGCGGCATCGATGGTGCATCGGTGCTCCCGCTGCTCCAGCCCGTTCTGCAGCGTCTGGCGGTGGAGGTCAAGCAGTCGTTCCGCTTCGGTCTGACCGAAGGCGAGCGAACGAACCTGCGGATCGTGCTCGACGGTCCCGGATCGGCCCTGGGTCGGCTCGCGGAGTCCGTCGCGCAGTTGACCGGACTGAGCATCTCCAGCGAGCGCGCTCTGGGCAGCATGATCGGGCTCAGCCCGACACCGGGCGTTCAACCGATCCCCTCACCGGCTCAAGCGCCCGCCCCTCAGGACTCCTCGAACGCGCGCGTGGCTGAACGGGTCTCGAGCATCATCACCGCGTGGCCGGGTCTTCGCGGGCTCGGGCTCGGGCTGGTGTCGGATCAAACTCGCCAGGCTCAGCGCATTCTCGGGGCGCGGCGTGGCTTGCGGCTGGGGTACCTCTCCGCCGGCGCCCTGCTATGCATGAGCTGGTTCTGGACATCGGTGCAGCTGTCGCAGTCCCGTTCAATCTTCGAGGATCTGCAGCGGAGCGCCGGGGACGCCGACCGCCTTGCGCAAATGAAGACCTCTCTTGCCGAGGCGACGCAGCTGATGCGGGCGCTGGAGAGCCGCGTGGCGCGTCACGCGTCGCCAACGAGCGACTTCGCGGTACTGCTGGCGGAGGTCGCCTCGGCCACGCCCCCGCACGTTCGCATAAGCCGCGTCGAGATCGCTCCCGGCGAAAGAAACGCCACGCTGCGCCTGACAGGCCGGATCAGCGCCGCGGCGGAGCGACCGTTCGCGCAGGCGATGCGCTCGTACACCGACACGCTCGGCGCGATCCCGCTCGTGCTTGATGCGCGGCTCGGTGCAACTTCCCGAGTCCCCGCGAGCGAGGCCGTGACGGGCGAGGAACATCGCTTCGAACTCTCGTTGTCCCTGGCACCGCTGACCGGTCTGAACGTCACCGGCATCACTTCCGGCCAGGAACGCGCCCGCGCCATCGCTGAGGAACGCCCGTGAACCCGAACCAACTCCGGCCACTCATCCCGGAATTCTGCATCGCCGCGGCCCTGCTGTCCGGGCTGTGGCTCGGAGTGCTCGCTCCGCGCGAGCGTGAACTCGCGGAGCAGCGTCGCGCCGAGGACGACGTGCGTCAGCGCGTGAGCGCGGTCACGACCCACCCCGGCCGTCTCGACGAGAAGAACCGCGAACTCAACGCGCTGGGCGATCGCGTCATTCAACTCGAGCGGCGAGCCGCGATGCTTGCCGACGAGTCGGAGGCGTTTACGCAGTTCATGTCGCTGGGCGAGCGGCTGGGTGTCCGCATCGATCAGGTCACACCGACGACACCGGCGGTGCCGACGGGCGCGGCATCGTCCGCGTCTGATCCCGCCGCGGCAGGTGCCGATTCCGCTCCCAAGGACCGCCGCCTCGGCTTTGACATGTCCATCCGCGGGTCCTTCCCGGCCGTCGTTGCGTTCGTCGAGGCTCTCCAGCGCGACCTCGGCTTCGTGCATATTCGAATGCTGCGGGTCTCCCCGCCCGTCGAGGCCGGCTCGACGGTTGTGACCGCCGAGATCGGCTGCGACGTGCTCGTACCGGATCTGACCCCTATCCGAAGGGTCCTGAGCGCGGCAACGCCGGAGGCCGACCGATGAACACGCCCCGACTGATCATGGACCCGGCCAAGCTGCTTCTGCTGGGCGGGTGCCTGCTTCCGGTGCTGGTCGTTCAGGCGGTGCGTTCGCTCTCGAGCACTCCGCTGACACCCGCAAGTGCCGCCACTTCGGAGGGCCCTGCGGAACCTGAACCCACGCCCTCGCCGAGCAAGGAGTCTCCCGCGACGCTGAACGCCGCGCTGTGGCTATCCACGCGAAAGCCCGCGACGATCGCGGCATGCCCAATGGACAAGCCCGCGGCGGTCGCTGAGACTCAGGCGACCAGTCAGCCCGAGCCGGAGATCGAGCCCGTCGTGAACCAGCCCGGCGTTCCGTCATTGCGCGTCACGTCGATCGTCGGCACCGTCGACCGCGCGGTTGCGATGATCAACTCAAAGGTCCGCAGCGTCGGCGAGAGCCCTTCAGAAGGCTGGATCATCACGCACATCGATGCCGGTCAGCAGAGCGTCACGCTGATAGGCCCCGCCGGACAGGTGCTGACGCTTCATCCGCCGAAGCGCTGACCCCACGCCGCTACGCAGGTCCGTTCCGGGCTTCTCGGTAGCGTTGACTTCCTCACGGGCCGCGATGCGACCGCCGCACTGAGTTCTGCTCTCAGCGTTCCGACCGGCGCAGGCCCAGAACCGTCACATCATCGCTGCGATGGAGCGAGGCGTACTGGTCATCGAGTTCCGTCGAGAGCTCATCAAGCTGATCCTGAACCCGTCGCGACGCATCGCTGAAGCGCAGCAGCGCCCTGCGGGCGCGGTCGGTTGCGTTCCCTTCGGCGTGCTGATCGTGTCCGAGGTTCGCGGGCACAGAGCCGAAGGCCTCTTCGAGCCCATCGGTGTGCACGATGAGCGTCGCCTCGGGCACGAGCGTGAGGGTGCTCTGGGCGAACTCGGCATCGGGAAACACGCCGAGCACCGGACCGTCCAGCTCGATCTGCCGCACGTGGCTGTGGCGTACCAGCAGCGGGTGCGGATGGCCCGCGGCGGCGACATCAACCGTGCCGGTTGACAGGTCGATCGTGCCGCAGATCGCCGTTGCGAAGCGCAGCGCCTCGCTGGGATGATCGCACATCGCCGCGTTGAGCCGCTTGAGGGCTTCGCTCGGCGTACGGTCATGCGGCAGGTGATCCAGGCAGAGTTCGTGGGCGATGATCATCACGGCCATCGCCGCGCGGACGCCGTGACCCATCGCATCGGCCATCATGAAGGCCCATCGCCCGTCGCCCATGGGCCAGAACCGGTAGATGTCGCCGCTGACGTGCCAAAGCGGGCGGAAGATCGCGCCGACGTCGAGCACGCCCGGGTCCGGGCGCTCGCGCGGGATCATTTCCCGCTGCATCTTCGCGGCCATGTGGAGTTCCTCATCCACTCGGCGCAGCCACGATCGCGCGCGGGCCTGAACAATGTCGCTCGTGCTGGCCTGCTCCTCGAGTTCGCGCCGTGAGCGGGCGTTGGCGACCAGGCCGCAGAGCATCCCCGCGAGAACGCCGGGCTCGCTGTGCGCGGGCAGGACGATGAGCCCCGCAGCGCCGAGCCGCTGGGCCCACGGGCTGGCCCAAGCCTCGACGATCGCCAGCCCGGGGCGGCCCTGCTCGCGCAGGTGCGCCGCGATGCGCAGAAGCGATCGAAGGTCCGATTCCTCTCGGCAGATCAGGACCGCCGCATCGCACGATGCGAGCGAGTCCATCGCGTCACGCCGGACCAGCAGGTCCTCCAGCGACCACGGGCGCAGGCTCGGACGAGCGCACGCGGCGGGCCACCACGGCCCTACGCGCTCTGCCCACCAGCCGGCGCTGAGCATGGCACGACCTCCGACGCCGAGCACGACGCTGGGCGCGGCGGCGCCTCGTGCCGAAGCCGGCAGGACTGATCCGTTCGGATGGTGTGCGTGCGTGTCGATCGTGAGCGCTCCCTCGGCGCACCGAGCGCCGAGTTGGTGTATCGACGCGCAAAGGGGCGGCATCCGCCCGCAAACACGAACTCCGCTACTCCCGCCGATCGGGCGGCCGCAGATGTGCGCCAGGTTCACGCGCCCGCGGTCGGCGAACGCTCTGCCCGTCAGCTTCTCGGGGCGCGGACGCCGAGCGGAGCCCGTACCATCGGCCTCCCCGCGTCCGAGAAGCCGCGGGAACTACGGAGGCGATGCATGAACATGCGTGAGTTGGTCGAGGGTCGTCGCTTCAACGCGATCTCGATGTCGGTGGTGCTCTTCAACGCGGTCCTGCTCGGCGCGGAGACCTATGCCACCAAGGGCAGCGACGCGGCGGGCATCCTGGCGCTGCTGGTCAAGGTCTGCACCGCATTCTTCATCGTGGAGATCGTGATGCGCTTTCTCGGACGCTCGAGCACGCGCGAGTTCTTCCGCGACGGCTGGAACATATTCGACATCGTGATCGTCGCCGCGGCGCTGGTGCCCGAGGCGCTTCTGGGCGCGCTCGGACCCATGGCCCCGGTGCTGCGGATTCTGCGTGTGCTGCGGATCTTCCGGCTCGTTCGCTCGATCCGCGAACTGCGCCTGATCGTCGAGGTCCTGCTCAAGAGCGTGGCGAGCATGAAGTGGATCGCGATGCTCGCGATCCTGCTCTTCTACATCTTCGCGGTCATGGGCTTCAAGCTCTTCGGCCAGTACCAGCCGCAGTACTGGGGATCGCTGCACGAATCGCTCTTTACGCTCTTTCGCATCCTCACCGGCGACGACTGGACCCAGCTTCGCTACGAGGCTTACGACGATGTCAAGGCCACACGCTGGTTCATCACCATTTTCTACGTCTCGTGGATCATCATCGGCACCTTCATCCTGATCAACCTGATCGTCGGCGCGATCATCAACAACTACCAAGAGGTCCAGGAGGTCGAGCGCAACCGACACTCCAAGCTCGATGCCAGCGACGAGCGCCTCGCGCAACTCATCGATGAAGTCCAGCAGATCCTCCGCGCCCGCAAGCGCGGCGATGTTCCATGAACCCGTTCGCCCGGGTGGCCGTCATCAAGCACACCGACAGTCGCCCGCTGCGCGATCCCTGATCGCGACCTCCGCCCCCACCGCTCGCGCACGACCGCAGCGGGGACAGTGTGTCCGCCCGCGCAGGTGCAGCGTCGCACACGCCTGCAGCACATAAACCCCGACCGCCGCGGCAATCATGGGCAGCGTCAGCAGCACACAGACCAACAGCGGGCGGATCGTGAGGCCTTCATTCCACACAGCGCTCGCACCGGTCAGCAGCGCAATCACCAGCGTGAGAAGCCCGACGCACGCGAGCACGCCCAACCCCCACGCCGCACGTGAGAGGCGAGCGCCAAGCCGCAGATCCGGCGGGTCCTCGCCATCGGCATCGACCGCGTCGAGCGACACGCGGCACGAAGGACACACGGTGGCCGTCTCGCCGATCTCATTCCCGCACCAGCCACACCGCGGCGTCTGCCGCGGTGCCAGCCGCGCGAGCCCGAATACCCGAGTGACACGCACCCCGACGTACAGCGCAATCGGCGCGATCGCCAACCACACCACCACGCGAACCGTGCCCTGGATCCACATCGGCAACTCGCCAGGAACACTCACGCCCGCGAGCAGCGTCGGCGTTTCATCGCCGATCACCTGTGACTGCGAGAGCACGCCGTGCAGCCACAGCAACGCCCACCGGATCGCGCTCGCTTCGGCGATCAGCACGCCCGCGACCATCACCACGGTGCCAACCGACGCGCCCAGCCCCCACGCTCGCATCGCTCCGCCCGGCGCCAACTTCGGCGCCGCCAGCGGCAAGCCGCGGCCGCCTGCCGTGGTCGCGGCGGCCATCACGGGTGCATCCGCGCCGATGCGCTGAACTTCGCCGGACCCGCCGAGGTCGCCCCGCGATGCGCCATCCCCGCTCGCTCCTGCTCCCGCGGCCGTTCGGCCATCAATCCCGCCGCCCGGAGTCGCTCGATCACCCGGCCGCCCCTCGCGTCGCGTCTCGGCCATGGTCCGCAACACGTCGTAGTACCCCGGCGTGACCCCGCCGGCGCCACCACCGGGCGCACTCGCGAATGTGCCCGGTGTCGCGTTGCCGCCGGACCCCGGCGTGTTGGCCGAAGGGGTCGCCAGCGTCACGTCGCCCCCCCGGGCGAGCATCGCGTCCAACCCACCCTCGCCCGCAACCCGGCTGCCGGCGACGATGCTCACACGTCCATCGGCGCCAGCGGTCATCGCCGCGCCGCTTGCCAGAGCTTGGAGTGTGCTCAGCGGCGCGGGGCGCAGTCCCGCCCGCTCCATCGCTTCGCGCAGCACATCCCCCGCGTGACGCGCGGTCTTCGGGCGATACAGCGCGTTCTTGTTGGCCAGGCGCATGACCACCTCGCGCAGCGCCTCGGGCACGCCGCGCTCACCCATCGGCGCGATCGGCAGTTCGCGATCGCTGTGCATGACCCGGAGCTCATCGACCTTGCCACGGAAAGGCACATCACCGGTGAGCAGCTCGAACAGCGTCACGCCGAGGGCGTAAACGTCGGTACGGGGCGAGATCGTTCCGTCGAACATCTCCGGCGCCATGTACGCCGGGGTGCCGATGGTCGCACCTTGTCCGACACGCCCAGCGGGCTTCACGCACGCGAGCCCGAAGTCCGTCACGACCACGCGACCGCTCTGCTCGATCATCAGGTTCGAGGGCTTCAGGTCGCGGTGCACGACATCCTTTGCGTGTAGCTCGCTAACGCCCTCGCACGCCTGCAGCACCACCGCTCCCGCAACCGCCGCGGGCAGCGCGCCGTGCCGACGCACCAGCGCCGAGACCGATGGCCCGTCGATGTAGTCCAGCACCAGATACGGAACGCCCTCGACCGCGTCGGCGTGCAGCACGGGGTTGAGAGAATCGTGCCGAACGTTCGCCGCGGCCCGTGCGCCCTCGATGAACATCGCAAACTCGGGGCTGTCAACGCTCGTTCGCTGGGCAAGAAGAAACTTGACCGCCACGAGTTTGTTGAGAAGTTCGTGCCGGCCGAGCCACACCACGCCCATGCCGCCCTCGCCGAGCGCACGCAGCAGCACCACGGGCCCAAGCCGCGCGGGAATCTCCAGCGATGCCGATACGCCGCCGCCCAAACTGGCGGTCTTGGCGCTGAACAGGCTGACGGTCTTCTCGCTCATCGCCGCGGCGAGCCCTCCGATGGCGTGACTCCACGCCCGGCAAGCGTACACGATCTCACGCGCGCATCGGCATGCGGGCCAAATGAACCGCCGCCGCCGGCCGCGTACCCCTTGTCCGGATGCGCGGCCGACGGCGGCTGGTTCGATTCTACCCGAAGGTTTCCGTCCGCTCAGATTCAGGCGCGACGACGACGCGTCGCGACCAGCCCCGCCAGACCCAGCACCGCCGCCGCGCCGGGCGTCGGAATGTTGCTGAACTTGATCTGCGCCGCAAGACCCGAGCCGTTCGGCCGCTGGCCGGTCCAGGACAGTTCCATCTGCCCGCTTATGCTCACTGCACCGAAGGCGTTGGTGTTGCTGATGCGCAGATACGCGGCCGGGACCGCGCCGCTGCTGGTCAGATCGGCGATCGCACCCAAGCCGCTGACGCTCATCTGCGTCAGCGCGATGGACGAGTTGCTCGTCGAACGGACGCAGACGAAGATGTCCGTGAAGGAACCCTCAACGGCGTTCCACGTCTGCGTCGAAGAACCGAGCGAGAACGTCACAGTCGACGCACCGTCGAACGCGAACGTGAACGGAACGAGCACGCCGCTGGTCCACGCGAACTGCCCGCTGGTCTGGGGCTGGCCCACCGCGCCCAGCTTCCAGATCGCCTGCTCCCACGTGCCGCCCGCGGGCGAGTCACCGATGCGAGCCTCCACCACCGCACGCTCGAGCGTGCCGTTGTTCGTCAGCGCATTGAACGCGGCATCACCGCCGGCCAAGGGCGAAACCGTAGTCGCGCCCATTGCCGAGCCGACCATGGAAACAGCGGCGACCGCCGCAACGCACAAAAACTGTGAGTCCATCTCTCTCGTCAGAATTGTCCGAGCAAATCTCAGCCTCGCAGGCCGCCTCTTGCCCGCGTCCTATGGTACTCCCCTATTGCGGCACGGCAAACCCCCGAATTCAAAGCATTGCAAATCCTTTGCAATTCTCGCCGCCCTCGTAGGTGCTTATGCCGGTTTTGCGCGCCCGGCCTCTCAGCTCCAGGTCGCTCTCGGACCCGGCCGGGCGGCTCGTACACTCCGCTCATGACCACCGCCCCGACCACCGAACTCAACCGGGCAGAGTTGGCCCGTCAGGTTGCTTCCGCGTGCGTGCTCCGCGGCAACTTCACGCTCCGCTCAGGCCGCACCAGCACCTACTACATCGACAAGTACCTCTTCAGCACGCGTCCGGAAATCCTCCGCGGCCTTGGGCTGCTCTTCGCCCAGCGCATCCGGGCCATCGGTGCCGCCGCGGGCTTGCCCGTTCATCGCCTGGCCGGTGCGGAACTTGGCGGCATCCCACTGGTCACAACCGCGTGCATGGCCACCGGCATCCCGTGCATCTTCGTCCGCAACGCCAAAAAGGACTACGGCACCGCCAAGCAGATGGAAGGCCAACTCGTGCCGGGAGAGCACGTGATCTTCGTCGAAGACGTCGCCACCACCGGCGGCCAGGCGCTCGAGGGCGTAAAGATCCTCACCGACGCTGGCGCAAAGGTGCTCGGCGTCATCGCCGTCATCGATCGGCAGGAGGGCGCGGCACAGGCCTTCGCCCACGCCGGCGTTCACTTCGAATCACTGCTGACAAAGGCCGACCTGGGCATCGAAGCCTGAGCCGCTCGCCTCACGGCTTGGGTTCATCGACCGCCGGCGGGACATGCCCCGCGGCACGGAAGTACGCGAGCATTTCCGCGGGGATACGACGCACGCTCGGATGTCCGAACACGCTGCCGTGATCCAGCCCCGGCACGATGATCACGCCGCCGGGCACCTCCTGCGTGTTGCCGCTCGCGCGCCGCGCGTCGATTCGCGGCTGAAGCTCATCACGCAGGGCCATGCACGCCTGTTCCAGAAAGAAGTTGTCGGCATCACCCACGATGATGCGCACGTGGTTCATCAGCCGATCGGCGACCACATCTCCGCGCGTGCGGAGCAGGTGCGTGATGTCGTAGCCGCGGTAGTGATCGAGCACCGCGGGGTTGATCGCTCCTGTGACGTGATCGAAGAGCTCGACGATGCGCCCGCGATCATCGCGCGGGCCGAAGACCGCCTGCCAACTGGCCCACTGCTGCCCACTGGTGGCGTCGGGGCCGAGGACTTCTTCGCCGCCCGCCTCCTGACGGATGGTCATTTTCATTGCCCCGCCGCGGCGATAACTGGGCGTGTCGGCGCCGGCGGCATCACCCGGCCCGACAGGCTCGCCCGGAGCGGGCACGAACATGTTCGCGCGGCGGTAGATGTCCACGAGTTGGAACCACGAGAAGCAGACAGGGTCCGGCGCCGTGCTCCACGCAAAGCCGAAGGTCTGCGGGTTGTTCACGCCGAGCCACACGACGCTCCAACCGCCCGAGGAATGGCCGCGGAGCACGCGGGCCGTCGGTTCGCTGATGAGCGGGTACTGCTTCTCCAGCGCGGGAATGAGTTCCTCGACCAGCGCGCGGTTCCACGGCCCGTTGTTGGCCGAGTCGGCAAAGAGCGTGTGCCCGTTGGGGCTCTCGGGATCGAGGTAGATGTGCAGCACGTTTCGGTCCAGGTCGCCATCGCCACGGGCAACGGCTCGCCGAACGCTCAGGGCCTCATCGTGCCGTCCGCCGAAGCCCGGAACGTGATACACCGCGGGGTACCGCCGACCCTCCTGCACGCCGCCCGCCGGAAGAACCACACCCGCGCGGAGCACCACCTCTCGCCCATGAAACGCCGAGAGCAGAGCGCCGCGCACCACGAACTCCTCGACCTGACCCGGCCGCCATCGGCGTTCGGGCTCGCGCGTCGCGGTCGCAAGGGTGATATCGACCGGCCCGCCCACGCCCGGCGGCTCCGGGACAACGAACTCCACGACTTCTGAGTACGCATTGCCCGGCACGCCGCGCCACTTGCTCGTCGCCTGATTCGCGACCAGCCACGCCGCGGCCCGATACCTCCCGGGCTTGAGGGCCGAGGGCTTGCTGGCGAAAGACGTCGCGGCATCATCGACGATGACGGCTTCGCCCGGCTTCATGCTCACCGTGGTGCCGAAGATCGGCTGAGGGTCATCCCAGAACGGGGCATCCAGCGGGCTGGTACGCCTTGAGATGTTCGCGTCCTCGTGCGCCAGCGCGACGACGAGCCGCCCGGCGACAACCGGGGCATCGCCCAGAACGCCCGGGGCGAGCGTGACGCGGAACACGGTCTGCGCCTGAGCGGGCGACGCGACGCCGACGGTCACCAGAAGCGAGAGAACCAGAGCAAACGCCCCACGAATCGGGATCGTGATCATGGGCGATGGTACCCTTTGGCCGGTTTGCCGCTGCGACCATTGGCGTGCAGCGCGATGGTCAGAAGGGCACAAACGCGAGGCCGGCCGTACCTATGGGCTTGATGCGCAACCTCGGCGAGTTTTTTGGGCACATCCGCATGGCGGTCAAGCACGATGTGCGCGCAGGCCAGGTGCCGCAGGCTCCGCCCGCCGCAGTGCCCCCGTCTGCATCGCCCCCCGCGAACGCGCCGCCTCCTCACGCTCCGTACGGCCACACGCCCCCTTCGAGTCCACCCCCGACGGCGGTCGTTGTGCAGCAGCGTGTTGCCGAAAGCCCCGCGACGCTGCCCAACGGCCAGACCGTGCTGCTCCGCCGAACGACGACGGACGAGGTCATCGCGCCGCCGCCACCCGCGGCCCCACCACCCGCGTCCCCGCCGCCGCAACAGCCCTGACCCCCCACTCGTCCGCCGGTGTAGCAGTGAGCGGTCGGCACGTGCCCGCCGGTGCCTCCGCGGCCGCTCTCCTACCCTCTTGGCCCTATGAAGGCCTCACTCTCCTGGCTCAATGACCTGCTCAGCCCCGGCGGCCTCAGCGCCGACGCCATCGAGCACGCCCTGACCTTTGCCGGCTTGCCCATCGAGAGCGCCACGCCCGTCGCGGTACCCTCCGGCGCGAGCGATACCTGCCTGGATGTCGAGGTCACCAGCAACCGCGGCGACTGCCTCGCCCACGCCGGCCTCGCTCGCGAGATCGCCGCGGCCAGCGGCGGCGTTCAGACGCTCCGCGATGCCGCACCGGCCCTGCCCGCCCCGACACCAACGGGCGAGGACATCGCCTCCGCCGTCACGCTCCGCAACGATGTGCCCGATCTGTGCAAGCGCTTCACGCTCACGCTGATCCGCGGCGTAAAGGTCGGCCCGTCTCCGGCATGGCTCGTCGATCGGCTCGCGGCCATCGGCCAGCGCTCGATCAACAACGTTGTCGACGCGACGAACTTCGTCCTTGCCGAAATGGGCGCGCCTTCGCACGTGTTTGACCTTGCTCGACTGTCGCGCGACTCCTCCGGCAAGGCCGCGATCGTCGTACGCAAGGCGACGCAGGGCGAGAAACTCGCCCTGTTCGATGGCACCGACCGCCCGCTCCGCGCCGGCGACCTTGTCGTCGCCGATGCCGGTGCGCCGGTATCGCTTGCCGGCATCATGGGCGGCAGCGCCACCGGCGTCAGCGCCGCCACCTCCGATGTGCTGCTGGAGGTCGCGACCTGGAACCCCGTGGCCATCCGCACAACCGCCCGCAGGCTGGCCATCCGCACGGACTCGTCGTTCCGCTTCGAGCGCGTCGTCGACCCGCGAACGATCGACGAGGCACGTCAGCGGCTGGTCTCCCTCATCGTGGCCATCGCCGGCGGCAAGGTCTGCCCCGGCGTGCTCGATGACACCGGCGGCTCGCCCCTTTCCGACGCACCGACCATCCCGCTCCGCACCCAGCGCGTGCGCGACATGCTCGGTGCCGACGTCTCCGATGATCAGATCAACGCGGCCCTGCGTGTGCAGGGCTTCGCGCACGCCGGAGCCGGCGCGAGCGCCGGCGCCACGCAGTGGCGCTCGCCCTCGACGCGCACCGACCAGCGGCTGGAAATCGATCTCATCGAAGAGGTCGCGCGCACCGTCGGCTACGACAAGATCCCCGCGCCCGACGTCGTCAGCGTCCGCGTCGGCCCGCTGCAGGGCGAAGAACTGGCCATGCGCGAACTCGGCCGAGTGCTCACCGGCGCGGGGTTCTTCGAGACCATCACCTTCAGTTTCGTCACCAAGGCCGCGGCGAACCTCTTCAGCGTGCCCGGTGCTCAACTCATGAGCGTCGGCGATGACAAACGCGGCAGCGAGAACATCCTCCGCCCCAGCGTCCTGCCGTCGCTGCTGGAATGCCGGAAGCGCAATCAGGATGCCCGCGCGACCGTCGACGGCGGCATCCGGCTCTTCGAGACCTCCAGCACCTTCTACCAGTTGCCCGCCGAGGCTTCCGCCGCCGAGCGCCGCGCTCAGGACGGCCTGCGCGGTGCCAGCGAGACACGCGTGCTGTCGATGCTCGCCGATCTGCCCGCCACCGGCACCAATCACGAACGCCGCCAGCAGGGCGTGCGGCTCATCCGCGGCGTGATCGACACGCTCGCCCAATCGCTGCACGGTCCCGATGCACGCCTGAGCATCATCGCCCCCATCCCCGCACATGCCGCCATCAAGGGTCTCGACCCCGCCGCCAGCGCGATGATCCAACTGGGCGACCGCAACCTCGGGATCTTCGGCATCGTCAGCCCCGCGGCACAGTCGGCCTTCGACCTTGCCGCGCCGGTCATGCTCGCGGAATTGAACCTCGCCACGCTGTTGGCCGGCTACCCACCGCGCACGCGGCTCAAGGCCCTGCCGCAGTTCCCCGTAGTCGAGCGCGACCTGTCGCTGATCCTCGCCGAGAGCGTGACGTGGCACGCGGTCGAGTCGTGCGTGCTGGCGACGCGCGCCAGCCTGCTCGAGGACGTGCGGTTCGTCACGACCTTCCGAGGCAAGCCGATTCCCGAGAGCAAGAAGAGCGTCTCGCTGCGAATGACCTTCCGCGAGCCGACCCGAACGCTCCGCGATGAAGAGGTCAACGCGCAGGTCGACGCGATCGTGCAGAAACTCCGCAGCGACCTGAAGGCCGAACTGCGCGACGGCGGTAAGGCCTGAGCGCCGCTTCACGCGGAGCGCAGCACCTCACCCGCTTGAGTTCCCGTACCGGATGATGCCCGACCGGCGATCAGCGCTGGACCGAGCCCAGATCGCCGATCTGGTTCGACGGCACACGCACCATCATCGCCTCGTAACGCTGTCCGGCCTGCAACGCGACGCCGCGGGCCTGACCGCCGTTGCCCTCTCGCGAGAACTGGAACCGGACCCACGACTCCCGCGGCTCGCTCTCGCGGCCGACGGCGAAACTGATCCCCTGCGGCCCGAACCGCGGCTCCTGCAGCGGCACACCCACCAGCCGACCCGCGGGCATCGTGATCAACGCGTACTGACCCTGGCGGTCGTTGTACACGCCAACGGCAAAGTCCGCCACCTCGCCCGGGCGCACGACCATCGATCCCTTCCAAACCTCCAGTGGTCGGCTCTCAGGACGGATGCCGCCGGTGATGATCGTCTGCCGACTCCCGCCGGGTGCCAATGACACACGGTTGACGATCACAACCACCAGAACAATCACGCACATCGCCGCGATCGTCCCCACCAGCACGTTCACCCAGTCCTTCGAGCGCATGAGATCTCCTCGGAGCATTGAGAGGGGCAGCACACATCACGCCGACGCCGGGGGCGGCATCTGGCGGTCCGGAGTTTACCAAACCGCGGGGTCATCCGTTCGGCAATCCGGCCACACACCCGATTCGGGGACGCAGCCGGTCCGGGCTCATCGCCCGGCCTTGATCGCGTCGCGGATCTCCATGAGCAGCTTCTCTTGCGGGCTCGGGCCGGCGGGCGCGGGGACGGGCTTATCGGCCTCGAATCGCTTCTTGGCGGTGTTCATCAGCTTGATCACGATGAACAGGCAGAACGCCACGATGATGAAGTAGATCGACGCGTTGACGAACTCGCCCCAGCCGATCGCGACTTCGGGGATGGCCTTCTGCGTGATCGCGCCCGTGGCGGCGTCCTTGAGCTCGGGCTTGGCCGCGGCCAGCACGAGCTTCTTGTCGGCAAAGTCGATCCCGCCGGCGATGTATCCGATCGGCGGCATGAGCACCTTGTCGACCATGACGCCGACGATCTTGCCGAACGCCGCACCGATGATCACGCCGACCGCCAGATCGACGACGTTGCCCCGAAGTGCAAACTCCCTGAACTCGCTGATGAGACCCATCTGACGCTCCCTGTGTGAATGGATCGCGAACCTCGCGATTACTCCCCACCGCTGGGGGACTTAAGCGGCAGACTAGCGAGAATCGTGGGCGATGCGCCCGCCCGCACATAGGGAAAGTTCTTATACCCTTCCACCCATCTTGCGCGGAGACTGGCATCGATTATGCCGTTGGCCATCCCCGGGATTCGACGCCTCTGCGGGCGGGTCCGGATGAAGGCCGGCGGAATGGTCGATTTTGCAAGACGTCGGCGGGAACTGCCCGCCGGCGCGACCAATTGCGGGCCGATGTTCGTACCATGGGCTCTGAGCGGTTGACTGTTGCGCTCACGTCTCTGTCCGTCCCCACCCCCTCTCTGGATCGATCACCATGTGCGGAATCGTCGCCTACATCGGCCATCGCGTCGCCAAGCCCATCCTGCTCGAAGGCCTTAAGCGGCTCGAGTACCGCGGGTACGACTCTGCGGGCATCGCGGTGCTCGAGGGCAACAAGCTCAACCTGTGCAAGGCCGTCGGCCGCGTGAGCATGCTCGAGGAGAAACTCGAGAACAAAGAGGGCTTTGACGGCTCTCTGGGCCTGTGCCACACGCGTTGGGCGACGCACGGCGGGGTGACGGACTTCAACGCGCACCCCCACCGCGACGATCGTCACGGCATCGCGCTGGTGCACAACGGCATCATCGAGAACTACGCCGCCCTGAAGACCTATCTCCAGGAAAAGGGGCACCGCTTCGCCAGCGAGACCGACACCGAGGTTCTGGCGATGCTCATCAGCGAGTTGTACGAGGGCGACCTGGAGGCGGCGGTGCAGGCCGCGCTGCGCGAGGTGACCGGCGCCTATGCGATCGCGGTGATCTGCGAGAAGGAGCCGGGCACGCTGGTGGTTGCCCGCAAGGGCTCCCCGCTGCTGGTGGGCATCGGCAATGACGAGCATGTCGTCGCTTCCGACGCCGCGGCGATCGTGGCGCACACGACGCAGGCGTTCATGCTCGACGACTACAACGTCGTGAAGATCAGCAAGGACGGCTTCCGCACCAGCGACATCCACAACACACCGCTCACGCCCAAGATCACGCAGCTCGAAATCGACCTCCAGGAAATCGAGCTCGGCGGCTACTCGCACTTCATGCTCAAGGAGATCTACGAGCAGCCCAAGGCTCTTCGGGCGTGCGTGTCCGGGCGTATGGACCTGCGCGAGGGTCGCGTCGTCCTCGGCGGTCTGACGAACTTCGCCAAGGAACTGACCAAGGCCCGGCGCGTGATCCTCACGGCCCAGGGCACGGCCCTTCACGCGGCGATGATCGGCCGGTACATGCTCGAGGACTTGGTCAAGATCCCCAGCACGACCGAGTACGCCAGCGAGTTCCGCTATCGCAACCCGGTGATCGAGGAGAACACCGTTGTCGTCGCCGTGAGCCAGTCGGGCGAAACCGCCGACACGCTCGCGGCTCTGCACGAGGCCAAGGAGCGCGGCGCGCTCGCGCTGGGCGTGATCAACGTCGTCGGCTCGACGATCGCCCGCGAGACCGACGCCGGCGTCTACTTGCGCGTCGGCCCTGAAATCGGCGTGGCGAGCACCAAGGCCTTCACGGGACAGGTCGCGGCGCTGGCGCTGGTCACGTTCTTCATGGCCCGCAAGCGGCTCATGAGCGCCGACCAGTGCCGCGAGTTCATGCAGGAGATGGAGGCCATCCCGGGCAAGATCGAGCGCATCCTCGAACTGGACTCGAAGATCAAGTCGATCACCGAGAAGTACGTCGAGCGCGAGAACTGGCTGTTCCTCGGCCGCGGGTACAACTACCCGACCGCGCTCGAGGGCGCGCTGAAGCTCAAGGAAATCTCGTACATCCACGCCGAGGGCATGCCCGCGGCGGAGATGAAGCACGGCCCCATCGCGCTGATCAACGAGGGCATGCCCGCGGTGTTCATCGCCAATCGTGGCCGGCAGTACGAGAAGGTCATGAGCAACATTCAGGAAGTCCGCTCCCGCGGCGGGCACGTCATCGCCGTGGCCACCGAGGGCGACAACGAGATCCGCAAGTACGTTCAGGACGTCATGTACATCCCGGACGTCTGCGAGCCGCTCAGTCCGCTGCTGGCGGTCGTGCCGCTGCAGCTCATGGCGTATCACGCCGCGGTGCTGCGCGGGCACGATGTCGACAAGCCCCGGAACCTGGCCAAGAGCGTCACCGTCGAGTAATCGGACGACCGCCGCGGCCCGTGCACACCGAACGACTCGGCATCAGCCGAGCGTCAGGCCGTCGTGCGCGAGCATAATGCCGTCGGGCAACTCGTCCGCCACGCGCGCGTGCAGCACGTCGTGGCCCATGTGCACGAAGTACGTGCTCTCGGCGCCGACACGCTGGGCGATGCCGATCGCCTGATCGATCGTCAGGTGCGTCGGGTGGTGGCGCTGCCGCAGCGCATCGAGCACGAGCGTTCGCACCCCCGCGAGCACGCCCCAGGCCCGCGGCGGGATCGCCGAGACATCGGTGCAGTACGCCAGCGGCAGCACGCCCGCCGGATCGCTCACGCCCGGTCCGGCATCGAGGCGGTACCCCAGCATCTCCAGCCGACCGTGCAGCAGCGGGATCGGCGTGACGCGGAGGCCGAAGGTCTCGAAGGGCTCCAGCGGCCGCACGACATGCGGAATGAGCGTCGCGACGAACGAATCGTTGACGTTGTGCTCGCGCTCGAAGATGTGCATGTACACGCGGCGGACCGACTGCATCGTGTGCTCATCGGCGAAGACATCGATCGGCCCGCGCATCAGCGCGTTGAAGCGTCGGACCTCATCGAGCCCGAAGATGTGGTCGACGTGGTTGTGCGTCAGCAGGATCGCGTCGCACCGGTTCAGCCCGAGCGTCAGGGCCTGCTGCCGCAGATCCGGCCCCGCATCAAGGAGCACAACACGCTCGCGACCGTGCGCATCGATGAACATCGCGCACGCGGCGGTACGCAGTCGCCTGTCGCGCGGATCGGGCGAGAGACAGACCTCGCATCGGCAGCCGATGATCGGCACTCCGGCGGAGGTTCCCGTGCCCATGAACACGAATCGCATAGCGGGAACATACGCGCCCGGCCAGACCTGAGCAGATATCGACAGAGGCGGGGGCGGGGGCGGGAGCGGAGACCGTGCCCGTCGATCGACGCGGGTGTGGTCACCGGTCCGCATCGCGGCGATGATCGGGAGCGCGACGCTGGAGCTCGATCAGCGCCGCGTGCTTGGCCAGTGCCGCGGTCGCTGCGCTGGCCGCGGCCAGCCAGCCGCGCCATCCATCAAGAAACGCCCGCTTGAGGACCAACTGCTTGACGAACGCCCCCGCGGGCGAGATCAGCAGGCGGGCCGGCCCGCTTCGCACGCCCATCGCGTGCAAGCCCGCGGCACTGATGCGGCCGTACTGCACCTGCTTGCCGAGAAACTCGCTGATGGAGTCGATCGAATCGTGGCGAAGGTCGCCATCGAGCCTGATGACCCGCGAAGGGCCGGGCTCGCCCTCGACACGCAAGCCGTCATGCGGATCCACGCCTCCCCATCGCACGCGCCCGCGCCGCACCAGTCGCAGCCGCCACTCGGGCTGCCAGGCGTGATGCAGAAACGCTCCGGCGTAGAACACCTTGCGGTTGATCTCAAAGCCGGCGACGTCCGCGGCGATCTCGCTCGCGAGCACGCGCTCGATGCTGCGGCGCAGCTCGGGCTCGGCGCTCTCATCGCTGTCCAGGCACAGCACCCACGGACCGGCACAGTGATCCAGGGCCAGTTGCTTGGTGCGGACATGCCCGAGCCAGGGGCTGCTCACGATGCGCGCGTTGTGCTGGGCGAGCAGATCGAGCGTGCCGTCGGTCGATCCGCCGTCGACGGCGACGATCTCCCGGGCCATGCCGCGGACCGATTCGAGCGTCCGCCCGATGGTGGCGGCGTTGTTGCAGCAGACGATGGCGACGCTCAGGTCGGGCATGACGGACGAGCGTACGCGATCAGATCCCCCGGTCCCTGTTTCCCGCTCGCCCCAATCCGATCCGGCCGCAGGCGATCACGATGACCGCCTCAACCCCGGGATACCGTCCCAAGCCGCGATGTCGCCTCTCTCTCTCCAACGTGTTCGTCTGCTTTTCGGCTCAGCCGAAGTCGTCGGCATGTTGCCGGTCATCGACAGCGGGGCGGGGCTGGCCGGGGCGCGTTGGCAGGAGTTCAAGCGCGATGCCGGGCAGTTCACCGGACTGCTCACCTCGCCCGGATCGGAACTGATCATCAAGGGACTCGCGTGTGAGGGGGCCGTGGCAAGGCTCCGCGCCCTGGTGGGCCGAACGCGGCTGCATCGTCAATATCGCACGACGCGGCGTCTGGCGGTGCTGGGCCTGCCCGTCGTGCCCGCGCGAGCGCTGCTGAGCGCGAGCGTGTCCGGCGTGCCGCACGTTCTGCTGGTCATGGACCGGGCGCAGGGGCCGACGCTGCTGGACTTTCTCGCACGCATCACCGAGTCGAACCACATCGGGGCTCGCGCCCAGCACCGCGTCGCCGACGCGGCGGGGCGGCTGGTCGCTCGCGTGGTGGCCAAGGGTCTGTTCAATCGCGATCACAAGCCGTCGAACATCATCGTGACCGATGTGGGCGACGACCAGACCCCCGCATCGCTGGGCATCATCGACGCGGTGGACTTCCGCAAAGTCACGCCGACGCTCGTCTTTGCCGCCCCGACGAGAATGCTCGCGTCGATGATCATCGAGCCCACGGGCGTGGGTGTCCGACTTCGTCACGCGCTGATGCGCCGTGCCCTGCGGGCGTATCTCGATGAGTCCTGGCACCTGGCCTCTCGCAGCGACGCCGACAGCGATGAGGCGATGGACCGAACGTGGGAACACCAGAGCGCACGGGCGTTCTGGCAGAGCATCGGCGAGCGTGTGGTTCGCCACGGCGACCCGACACCAAGGGTCAACCCGCTGGCAACCTGAGACGCTGCCACCGCGCCTCGCTCGCGCCGGGACGCATCCGGTTCAGGGCATCTGCAGGAAGCGGAGCATCACAACCATCAGCGCGATGACCGAAGCGTTGTGAATGAAGTGCGCCGTGATGCACGCGATCAGGCTCCCGCGCCACTCGCGGAGCATCGCAAAGCCAAGGCCCAGCATGATCACCGGACCGAGCATGAGCAGCGTGTAGCCGTGCATGAGGCCGAAGACCAGCGCGCTGAAGACACCCGCAACGACCCAGTGCAGTCGCGAGCGAAGGTGTCGGTACATCCCGCCGCGGAAGATCAACTCCTCCAGCAGCGGCGCCCAGACCGTCGCCAGCAGCGCAAACGCGACGAGCTGCCACCCGCCCGCGCCGGCGACGATATCGATGATCGGGTTGTTCACCGGCGGCGGAGCCGAGCCGACGAGCATCGACCGCACCGCCGTCCAGAGCAGCATCAGCGTGACGGAGATCACCGCGCCGAGCACAAACAGCGGCACGACCGCCAGATACCCGACTACACCCGCGGCGACCTCGCGCGCCAGGCTCGAACGCGTGCCATCGGCACGGCGCAGGGTCAGCCCCAGCATCGCCCGCGTCCGCGACCACGAAACGCCGCGGAGCAGCGGATAGAACACGACCAGCAGCAGCGCCCATTGCAGGACCAGCGCGACCGACGCGGTATCGACCGCGGGCATCGCCGATGCGAGCGTCGCCGTGACGACCTTGAGCATGACGAACGCGCTCATGAACACGGCCAGCAGTTCCAGCCCCATGCTCCCGCCGGGCACGGGTGCCGCGAAGTGCGTTCTCAGCTTGCCGCTGAACCGCGCGATGCCGGCGAGCACGAGCAGCACCAGGCCCGCGAGCAGCGCCATGATGACCACACCGCCCACGGCGATCATGGCGATGAGCAGCCCCGCGCCGCCGCGGGCGATGGCGACACGATCGGGATGGGTCTCGGGTTCATCGCGCGTGACGAGCAGTTTGCCGATCCAGCCGTGATTGGCGATGAGCGCCTCGCGCTGCTCGGGCGCGAGCGCCGCCGGCCCGCGCTGCAGAGCAATCATCGCCGCATCGAGATCCTTGAGAAGCAGTTGACGCAGCGCCGCCTGACGCGGATCAGCCGCGGCGGGGTTCGTATCGGCCTCGGCGAGCGCCCGGCGGATGTCTCTCTGCGCGGCATCCACCGCACTGTTGCCCGAAAGGCCGCCGCGCGTCTCGCGCGCTGCCAGCAGAATGATCGCCCGCACACGCGAGAGCATGTCGGCCTCGCGGGCCTGCGTCAGCAGCGCATCGGCGAACTGGGCTTCGAGCGCCGCCGAGGGCATCGCCGAAGCGAGCTTGACGTACAAGCGAGCCTGCAGGTCCGTCGGGTCCATCGACGGCGGGTCGATGCTCACCGGTGCGCCGGACTGGCCGCCCGAGCCCGTCAGCGCCGATGTGCCGAGCTGCTGGACCGCGACGATGATCGCCAGCATCACGCCGCAGAGCACCCACGCTACACGAGCGCCCGCGCGCGAGCCCGGATCCGGCCCCGGCCCGTCGCCGCGCACGTCGCTGCCGCTGCTGCCGTTGCTGCCGTCGCCCGCCCCGCCGACGGCTCGCGGATCGAACGCAACCGGTGACGTGTACGGCGGGAAGTTGCTCATGCGATGATCCTGATGCGCCTCCGGCGCACTGCGGGCACACCCACCATCACTTCAGCCGATCGCTCACCAGCGCGTGCAGGCTCTTGAGTTCCTCCGCACGGGCCCGCGGCATGACCAGCGTCGCCTCCGGCGTGTGCACAACGATCAGGTCCTCGCACCCAAGCAGCGCGATCGTGTGCTTGGGATCACTGGAAACAATCGTGCTGCTCCTTGTCGACACCGCCAGCGCGTGGCCCGCATCCAGCTCCCCGCCCACGCGGTTGCCGTCCTTGTCGGCCGCCAGAGTTTCCGCATAACTCGGCCACGAGCCGACATCGAGCCAGTTCAGGTCCATGATCACCGTCGCCACGTGCACCTTCGGGTCCGTGCTGGCCGGCTCCATGATCGCATAGTCCACGCTGATCTTCGGCAGCGTCGGGTACACCTCCGCGAGCACCTTCTGCTGATCCTTCGTGCCCCACGCGGCCTGGATCTTCATCAGGCCTTCGTAACTCTCGGGCTTGTAGCGCTTGATGCACTCGAGCACCGTCGCGGCCTTCCAGACGAACATGCCGCTGGACCAGCCGAACATCCCGCTCTCGACATACGCCTGCGCACGCTGGATGTTGGGCTTCTCGACGTACCTGGCCACCGAGTACGCAAGGCCCTCGGCCCCGCGAACCCCGTGCACCGCCGGCCCTCGCTCGATGTACCCGAACCCCGTCGCCGGATACGTCGGCTTGATCGAGAAGGTCACCAGCCGCGACGGGTCGGCCTCCACAAGCCGGAAACCCGCCTCGACGCACCGCTTGAACACATCCACCGGCTCAATGACGTGATCCGCCGTGAAGACCGCGAAGATCGCGTCCTTGTCGAGTTTGTGCAGCACCGCCGCGGTGAAGCCCACCGCGTTGACGGTGTCCCGTGCCGCCGGCTCGCCCAGGATGCGCTCATCGGTGAACGCGGGCAGCGCGCTGCGCACCGCCGCGCGATACCCCTCGCCCGTGCAGATGTACCGGTGCTTCTCCGGCACCAGCCCATCGACCCTTTCCGCGGCGACCTGCAGCAGGCTCTTGGCCTGCGCATCGCCCCCGCGGATGAGGTTGAGCAGCTGCTTGGGCCGGTCCAGCCGACTCATCGGCCACAGTCGGGTGCCGGCACCGCCGGCCATGATCATCGCGTAGCGCATCGGAGGAGGCTCTATCCTGGGCGGGTGGTGAAGAAGCGGTGGTCAGGGGCACGGGCATCAACATCGCGCAAGCCGTCATCATCGCCGAACACGACCGGTCCGATCACATCGGCGCGGGAGCATACACCCGCGGCCAACGGGCCGTCCGCGCGCGGCTGCGTGCGCTCATCCTTCTTGTTGATCGTTCAGTTTGCCCCGCCGCTGAAGACCGCACGCAGCACAACTTCAACATCCAGCTCGCGCTCGGCCGCGCCCCCGGGTCCGGACCCCGCATCGGCCCGACCCTCCAACCGCTCCACGGCCCGCGCGACCTTGCGCTCGGCCTCTGCCCGGACATCCCCCATCCGCACCAACGCCTCGACCGCATCGCGCTGCACGGGCGGCAATCGAGCCCCAGAGTCGGCGGGTTTTCGAGCCCCAAAGGCCGACAAACCCCCCGCAGTCGTGCCGCCCGTTCCCGCACCGTCCATCACCGCCGCCGCGGCGTATGACACGCACTTGCCCTTGAGTTCCGCGATCACCGTCTCCGCCATGCGCTTGCCGATCTCCGGCAGACCGGACAGCCCCTTGGCGTCGCCGCGCTCGATCAGAAGCGCAATCTTGGCCACCGGCTCGGCCATCACCCGCAGCGCCTTCTTCGGGCCGATGCCCTTGACCGTCGTCAGCAGTTCGAAGAACCGCCGATCCTCGGGCGTGGCAAACCCCAGCAGCCGCGGCGTGAAACTCGCCCCCTGATTCACCGACTCCAAGTGCGTCAGCGTGTGCAGTTCCACCCGCTGACCCTGACTCATCGCCAGCGCCGCGCTCAGGAAAGACGGGATCAGCACCTCGAGCGTCAGTTCCGCCTCGCCCATCGGCACGCGGATCATCGCCGAGGCCGGGGGCTCGGCGTCGACATGCTCAAGCTGGCCGCAGATGCGGGCGATCACGTCCCGAGCATAGTGCCCCGAACACGCACCCGACAGAACCCACACTTGCAAGCCGTCTTCCGCCCCGAGGCCGGGATCTTCGCACGCGCGCCCGAATCCAGCCGATAACTCCTCTGCGGGCCGATCGCCCGCCACCATGCCCACCATTCTCGGCCCTACCGACATCCTGATGCCCCCCAGCGGCCCACCGACCACGCCCGCGGCCGGCCCAACCACAGGTCTGGTGCTCATCGGCACGCTCGCCAGCGCGCGGGCCATGGCCCTTCAAGCCGCGGCACTGGAACGCCCGCCGATCATCGTCGGCGTGATTCTCGATACCCCCGCGCCGACCGCAACCCCCGACCCCGCCCTGCCGCCGATCCTCGGCACCATCGATGACCTCCCCGCGCTTCACGCCCGCCACCGCTTCCGTTTGGCGCTGGTCAGTCTCGGCGCTTCGCTGGGCGAGAGCGTGCGGCTGGTCTCGCGTCATCTCTCGATGCTCTCGCTCGATGCCCGCTGGGTCCCGACGCTCGAGGATGTCCTGTCCGGCGCCGGCGTGACGCACGTCTCGCCGGCAGCCGGCGCGCCCGCGAGCCCCGCGAGCCCGGCGCGCAGCGCTGCCGGCTCCGCGACGGGCGCCGGGCCTGCCGTGCCGCGCCAGAGCGCGCCAACGATCGACCCCGTCGCGCTCATCGGCCGATCGCACCACGGGATGGACGAGCCGGCGGTGCGGCGGATCATCCGCGGCAAGCGCGTGCTCATCACCGGGGCGGGCGGGAGCATCGGCAGCGAGCTGGCCCGCGTCTGCGCGGCGCTGGAGCCCGAGCGGCTCCTGCTCATGGAGCGATCGGAGAACGCGCTGTTCCAGATCGATCACGAGATGGCCCGTCGCTTCCCGGGCGTGGCCCGCAGCGCGCTGCTGCACGATGTCGTCGACGCCGACCAGACCCTGCGCCTCTGCCTGGAGCATCGCCCGCAGGTGGTCATTCACGCCGCGGCGCACAAGCACGTGCCGCTGATGGAGGACCACCCGGCCCACGCGGTGAGCAACAACCTCTTCGGCACGCGCAGCATCGCCGATGCGGCGCTGGCCGCCGGGGCCGAGCGCTTCGTGATGATCTCCAGCGACAAGGCCGTCAACCCCACCAGCGTCATGGGGGCGACCAAGCGACTGGCCGAGCTGTACGTCTCCAGCCTTGCGCACACGGGGCCGACGCTCTGCAGCATGGTGCGCTTCGGCAACGTGCTGGCCAGCGCGGGCTCGGTGATCCCGGTCTGGAGCCAGCAACTGGCCGAGGGCGTGCCGATCACCGTCACCGATCCGCGGATGACGCGGTACTTCATGACGATCCCCGAGGCGGCGGGCCTGGTCATGTCCGCCGCGGCCCTGCACGCCGATGCGGGCAGCGCGCCGGTGTTCGTGCTGGACATGGGCTCTCCGCTGCGGATCGTGGACCTGGCCGCCCGCTTTGCGCGGCTTCACGGGGTGCTGGTGCGGATCGACGCTTCGAGCATCCCCGCCGCGGCACGCGCGGCGCTGGAAGCATCGCCGCTGCCGGAGAGCGACCCGCTCAGCCCCGACCAGGCGCGCGCGCTGGCGATGGGCATGAGCCCGCTGGAGCTGGGCATCGCGACGATCGTCTTCACCGGCGCGCGGCCGGGCGAGAAGCTCTACGAGGAACTCGGCTACGGCGCCGAGCAACTGGCCGCGACCGCCCACCCGGGCGTGACCGTCTGGACCGCGCCGACAGCGCGCATCGACCGCACCAGCGCGATGCGCATGATCGCCGAGCTCTCGGCCGTCCGCAGCCCCAGCGCCGACAAGGCCGGCGTGCTGGCGCTGATCCGTCGCCACGTGCCGGAGATGGTCCGCGCGATCAATCCCGACACGCCCGGCCAATGACCCGGCCCGTCCCCGCCCGGCCCGTCCCCGCCCGGCCCGGCCCGCCCGGCGATCAGTACGAGAAGTTCGCGTGCGGGTCGGTCGAGCCCATCGTGCTGGCGGCGCTGTGCCCGACCACGACCGGGCTCCCGGGCGTCCGGCGATCGACGATCGGCCCGTAGACGTTGTCCGCGGCGATGTCGTAGTTGTTCACCGTGTTCCCCGAGCACGTGTTGCCGAGGATGATGTTGCCCGCGGCCTCGACGCGGATGCCGATGTCGTTCAACGCGATGTTGTTGCCCTCGATGCGGTTGTCCGACCCCGTCACGCGGACGCCCGCCGATTGCGTGGTGGTGTCCTGGCCGTTGACCGAGAGGCTGTTGCCGATGATCATCGACCGGCTCGCGGCGAGGATGCCCTCCTGACTGTTCCGGTCGGCGGTGCAGCCGCGGACGGTCGAGCCGTTGCGGGCCTCGATGCCCGCGCCGGTGTTGAAGCGGGAGGCGCTGTCGGTCAGAATGCTCGCGAAGTCGATCAGGAAGCCCGCGCCGCCGTTCTGCTGGCTCGTGCACCGCGAGACGATGCTGCTCCCGGTGGCGGAGATGCCCACGCCGGTGTTGGAGTGGCTCGAGCACTCGGTGATCACGCTGATGATCCCGCCGCTGATCCCCACGCCGCCGTTGGCGCTGGCCAGGCACCGCGTGATGGTCCCGCCCTGGTTCAGGCGGATCCCGATGCCGGTGTTGTTGGCGGCGATGCAGCCCTCGATGTGGCCGGTGTCGAAAGAGATGCCGAAGCCCGTGTTGCCGATCGCGCGGATGTTCCTGCACACGAACACGCCGTTGCCGCCGATGTTGACCCCGCCGTTGCCCCATGAGCCGACCGTGCCGTTGCGGATCTCGATGCTCGTGATGCTGCCGGAACTGACGATCCCGCCGAGCGAGCCGGTCACGCCGCGGAGGTCGAAGCCCATCAGGTCGATCGTCACGTTCGATGCGGCGATCTCGATCCCCGACTTGCCCGAGACGCCCGTGACGTTCCCGGCCAGCACGTACGAGCCCGGCGCGCTGATGCGGAAGAGGCTGTTGGCGTCCCCGGGGGTGTTGGCGAGGTTGATCACCGTCCGCGGCTCGATCTCCGCGAGCGTCTTGCCCGTGGCCGAGACCGGGCCGGGCGGCGGCTCCAGCGGCCCGGCCAGCGCGGAAGCGATGCCGCACGACCCCGCGCCCCCCCCCCCCCCCCCCGCCAGACAAAGCGCCGCCCCCAGCGCCGCCGCGGCGACCAGCATCCCTCGTGCACGCACACCCATGCTCGCTTGCGGTTGATTCATGCGGGGAACGTACCTCACGCCCGCGCGGCGGGCCACCAAAGCGCGCTGCGCCACCGGACCGCGATCGGGGCGCCGGGGGCGGGACCCGGCGGGCCCCTCCGGCAACGCGGCGCCGCGTGCCGGGCGCCGCCGCGCTCAGCGCGGCCCGATGGCGGTGAAGGAGAAGCCCGAGCTGGTCAGCACGCTGATGCCGTTGCGGATCTGGATCGTCGCGGCGTTGGGCGCGATCGAGGTGACCATGACCGTCAGCGAGGAGTTCGCGACCGCGTTGGCCGTCAGCGCGGGCGGCCCGGAGAAGGGCGTGGCGAACGTGATCGTGTACGCGCCGGTCCCCGTGTTGGTCACGGCGAACCCGGTGCCGTTGATGATCCCCCCGCCCGCGTTGACGTTGCCGTACATCAGCCGCAGGTCCACCTCGCCGGCGGCGGCGCGGAGCTGGCCGTTGCTGCCCAGCGCCACGCTGCCGCGGACATCCAGCAGCGTCTGCGGCGTGGTGGTCCCGATGCCGACGTGGCCGGTGTCGCCGACGATGCGCAGGCGCTCGGGCTCACCGAAGCCCGCGTGGAAGCGGATGTTGCCGTGCCAGCCGGCGTCCCAGAAGTTCCGACCGGCGAAGATCGCCACATCGCCGCCGTTGCTCAGGCCGAGGGTCGGCGATGGGTCGGCCTTGTTGTGGCTGCCGCCGCGCAGGCGCAGCTCGCCGCCGCTCGCGCCGGTCTCGCTGAAGAACGGCTGGCCGGCGGCGGCGATGGTCAGCGTCAGGCCCGAGACACCCGCCGAGCCGCCGCTGCGGCTGAGCAACTCGATCCCGATGCCGCTGGGCGCGACCAGCAGCACCGCGACATCGGCGCAGAAGGTGTGCGAGAAGCCCTTGAGCCGGATGCGGATGCCGCCGGCGTCGCTCACGCCCGCGACGTTCACCGCGCTGCCGAACGGCGTGGCCGGGCCGTCGAGCGGGATGGTGATGGGCGTGGCGTTGGCGAAGATCTGGCCATACGCCGCCGGGGCGACCAGCGTTGCCGTCGCCATCGCCGCGACCGCCGCCGCCGTGTTGAGGTTCAGGCCGAAGAATCCGGTGCCCATGATCGCCGCTCCTGCATCCGAGCGGTTCCGCCACCGGGCCGGGCCGAACGGACGGCCGAGCACCGCAGAAGAACCCGCGGCGGCACCGTACCAGGCGTGGGCGACGCGCTGCGGATGGAATTCAAGAATCACCCGCACCGCCGCGGCGGCGGAAAGACCCATCACCCGCGATGCCGCGACCGCAGCGGCGAAGCGGCCCGGAACGGCCCGGTTGCGGGGCGGACCACCTGCCAAGGGGGGGAGGCGGGCGGGGGGAGGGGGGTGGCGGGTGTTGGACCGGGCACATGGGTAACAGATCGTTCCGACCACATGGGTAACACTTTGACGGTAGGGACACGTTCGTCGGCCATGGAGCGGAGGGCGAGCGCAGCGAGCCCGGAGCGGAGTGGCCGACGA
>Ga0209990_10000713_pt1 | contig 31982 bp, 20 predicted proteins | sample NOAtaG_6_FD_187304 | JGI IMG/M metagenome (GOLD analysis project Ga0209990, IMG submission 187304) | Freshwater lake microbial communities from Lake Erie, under a cyanobacterial bloom - NOAA_Erie_Diel5S_2200h metaG (SPAdes) (version 2) | ecosystem: Environmental > Aquatic > Freshwater > Lake ...
GTGGCTGAGTCAGTTTCGGCAGCCGCGGGGACTGTCGTCAGCCCTGCTGTATCGTTCTCAGCATCATCGCCGCGGACAATGTTCCGTGGAAACGGGCCGAGGGAGCACAGCAGGGCCAGCAGCAGTGGGCATGCGATTCGGATCAAAGGAGTGTCGCCGCATCGAAGAGTCTGCGTATCGTGTCAGCAGAGCCGGACAATTGTCACCGCCCTGCGAACAGCCCGAACAGGCCTCCACGTTTCTTTACCGGTTCATCCACGGGACGTCCGGCGGGGTCGACAGGAGCGGTCAGCCGATGGATCATCTCTGAGATCGCCTTGGTCAGCTTTGCCCGCGGGGCGAACTGGGCCAGTGGGATGCCGTTGTTGCGGGCTCCGGACATGACAGAGTAGTCATTTGGCAGCTGCCAGTAGACGCTTCGACCGATAGTTTCCAGTGCTTTGTTGAGGCTGATGTCGCAGTCCTCAAGACCAACTCGGTTGACGATGATCTCGACCTTGCCCTTGATCAGCGGGTAGTGGTCCAGAAGTTGCATGATGCGAATGACATTTCTGAGGCAGGACAGATCCAGTTGTGTGACAAGCAGCACACGATCGGATACTTCCATCACAGCCATATCGAGTCGATTGAAGGATTTGCTCACATCGATGATCAGGTGCGAGAAGGTGGCCTTCAGGAGGGACAGGATTCGTCGCAGGTCATCGGGTCGGATCATTTCCGCGTGTTCAAGTTCGATTGGGCGGGGCAGCAGGAATGCGCCACACGAATGTCGTGTCAGCGATCTTTTGAGCAGGCCGTAGTCCAGTCGGTTGATGCTTTCCACGATGTCCTTGATTGTGTACTCGGGTATGATATCCAGCCAGACGTCGGCGTCGCCGAGCGTGAGATCGAGGTCGATAATGACCGGAGAATTCTCACTTTCAATGGCCAGTGCGGCACCGGCGTTCACAGCCAGAGCGGTGCATCCGACACCACCGGACACTCCGGCGACCGTGACAATAGTCCCGCTGCGTGAAGCGCCCTCAGTACCGACGCCTCCAAGGGAAACTCGCAGTCTGTCAAGAGCCGCAACGAAGTCTTCCAGCTGCAGCGGCAGGTTCAGAAACTCGCGAGCCCCATTTCGCATGGCCTGCAGAATCAGGCTGCCTTCCTGGGAGGAGCTGACAACGAGGATCGCGCAGCTGATCTGGGACCTGGCCAGTTCGCCGACCAGCTGCAGACCGCGCTGTGGGTTGGAGTCGAGGTTGACAACCGCGATATCGGGCAGCGTCTGACGGGCGACTTCCATGAATACTTCGTAACGGGCACATTCGGCTTCCAGCCAAACGGTATCGACACCCACCAGCATGGATTTGAGCACTGTGCGTGATCGTTCGTCCGGGTCAACCGTGGCCAGTCGCAGTACACTTTTCATGATTCCGATTCTCCGACGATATTCTGAACTCTGGTGTCAACTCTGTCTGGCTGTCAGCGAAGTGCGGGTGAAATGAGGCCGCTGCGTCCGCTGGTGTCGCTGGCGCGTCGAGCCGGTGTCCTGCGATCAGTTGTTCTGTTTGGGGAACTGGCCGGTTTGACGGCGCTCTGCTGCCGCGGGGCCGCTTTGGGTGCCGCCCCCGCAGTGGCCCGGGACGCAGATTCCGGTTCCGGTCTGACACCTTCCACGGTCGGCGACTGCACACAGTTAATGCCGCCCTCGCAGTTGACACATTCCGGATTCCTGCACTGCCCTGCTGCCGTCTGGTGTTTCTGGCAGTCATCGCACGTCTGTCCGGTTGCCGGAACTTCGAGAAGACCGTGGAAGAACAGTTCGCGATCCACCGGTGCTACGGACGACATTCCGGGGCCGATTTTCGGGACCTGGTCAGCAGACATCGGTGCCACCAGCTCAGGCGTCACAAGAATGATCAGCTCCGATTCTGAATCTGTGTGTGACTTACTGCTAAAGGCAGCACCAATCCACGGGATTTCACCGAAGAAGGGTACCTTGTTGGTCGTCCCGAAGGATCGCCGTGAAACCAGTCCGGCGATGACCAGCACTTCCCCGAAATTCATTTCCACCTGCGTATTGGCGCTGTTGGTGCGAAACGACGAGGTGGCGTTTCCGTTGATCGTGACGATATTTGAAAAGTCCTGGTCACTGATCTTTGTTTCGACTTCCAGGCGGACTCGTCCATTGCCCAGGATGTAGGGCACTGTATTCAGCTGAATACCGAATTCCCTGTAAGTGACTCCGCTGGTGCCCAGTCCTCCGGCAACCGGAATCGGCACTTCACCGCCGCTCAGGAATGTGGCCGGCCGACCATTGTGCGTCAGGATCATGGGAGTGGCATGAGTTCTGAAAATGCCTTCATCCAGCATGGCCTGTACGAAACCCTGGAAGACACCGTTTGGGCGGGTTAGTCCCCACGTAACGGTCGAGTTGGTGAGATTGTTGTGGCCGATTGTCGCGCCGCCACTGCCAATGCTGAGTGCGGAGACTGGCGTGATGGGGCCGGGGCTGGAGGCAAGATATCCATCCGGGCGAACCATGGAGAAATTCATGCCAAGTCGCCGCAGTTTGGAACGCTGGACCTCCATCACAGTGCATTTCAGCATGATCTGTTGGACGCCACCGGTCTGCATGTGGTTGAGTACTTCGTCATAGTGCTGCTGGGCGATGGCTTCTATTTCCGCAACGTGTTCAGGACGACTGACCCAACCGTCCAGACGCACGGAGTTTTCGTTGATGGCTTCAATACTGATGGCGTCATCCGGATAAAGCCGTCGGATCACGGAATCGAGGTGTCGCACATCACCTCGGACAAGAACCTCCACTTCAATAACGGCATCGTTCTCATCAACGATGGTCAGCGAGGTGACCCCGGCTTTCAGCGCATAGACCCGGATTTGCTCCGGGTGCTCCTCAACGGGCTGCACGGTGAGTACTTCATCATCGAAGTCCATGACCCGGCGAATGCGGCAATTGTGCTTGATGAAGAGCGAGAATCGCTCGATGAGCGTGACCTCATTGGCTCCTGCACGGGTCTCATAGACGGGCGAGGAGCGTGATGTCTGAGCTGACGCTTCCGCATGTGCAAACAGTCCCGCTGTCAGCAGCAGGACGGTTATGAATTTTTGAAGCTGCATCCCTGCACCCCTGAAACGCGAACTCTGCCGCAGCCTGTCGTGGCTGCTGCAGATCGCTGGAAAACTTCACCCAGCGATGTGCCTGCTCCGGATTCCGACCGGTAACCGGCATATCGCTCGCATCGTCTCTGTCATCTCCGGAGTATCGCCTCTCCGGCTGCCCCCCGACCGCAGTTGTTGACTGCTGCGGCCGGAAGCGAGATGTTTTCAGAGCTTTGCAATAACACTTAACTCACAGCTTTGCGCTCACCTGGGCGGGCTCGGAAATCTTCACCCGCTCCAGACGAACCTTTTCCTTTTCGTGAATCTCCAAAATCCAGTGTGCGTCTGCCTTGTCAGCCTGCTGAGCAGCGTCCGCTTCTGCACTCCGTTCGTTTCTCTCAAGTTCTCTGTCCAGCAAATCGGAAATCCCCGTCCCTGGTGAGTTCCCGGCCACTGCATTCGTATACGACTCATCCTCTGCCCCGGCGATTCCCGGTTTGTCCAGATTGGACTTGTTTCGCATAGTTTCCAGAAAGTCAGGAGAGATGGACTTTGGATCTGCCGGAGGTGCATCGCCTGGGCGTCGAAGTGTCGTGGACAATTTGCCCAGCTCTTTGGCCAGAGCCACAGCCTTCGATTGCTCGGGCGTTACCAGCAGCGTCAGATTCCTGGCCTTGTTCTCCTGATTCATGTCAGAACCGTAAATGTTGTTATCAATTGCGAAGACTTCGACAAATTCGAGGACTGTGATGGTCTTCTGGTTGCTGCTGCCATCCGGGCGGTAGGTCAGCAGCAGGTCTATGCGATTTCCTGGCGTCAGCATTCCGCTGTGTGTTGTGGTCTCATCACATGGAATTGTGGCGGCCGCCATTCCTTCAGGCAGATTGGCAATTGCTCCGAACTGCCCTTTGTCTCCCAGTTTATTGGTCAGGATCCATTCTCCGGCGTTTGCCGGACGTTTCAGAGAACGCTGCTCAAGTTCTTCCATCGAAATGACGGCAAACTGTGGAACAAGGTGCTCTGGAACGGTTACGAAATGTACGTTGCTTTTGTCCAGTGGAACGCCAGCCGGGATATCTACGAGTGCTGCGATGATTTCCCGAACAGGCTCCTTCTTGACGTCTTCTCGGTTCAGCAGTTGTCGAATACCCAGCATGGAAATCAGGCCGCAACCAACGGCGACGGCCAGCATAATCAAACTTTGTGGCTTCATGGCGGTCACTTTTCTGCGCGTCTGCAGTTCACCGACAGCGATGGGCAGGCACAGTACCGGGCGAGCCCAGTAGTATGCAGCACCATTACAACCGTCAATTCTCTTTCAGACGCTACAGCCATCACCAGCATCATTTTCGGCATAGCGAATTCCCTGCTTCACCGAATGCTGCAAGGATTGTCTAAAGTCAGGTACTTCCCTGCCCTGTGAAGAAAACCGGCGCGTCAGAATTGACGGCCGGTGCAGACAGTTTTCAGCGGATTCTGCCGGCGCGGCCGGCCGACGGCTGTTGATTCAGATCATGTTCTGGTAGCAAAAGTATCCAATGGTTCCGATGCAGATGGGAATGCCGTAGGGCAGCAGCAGCATCCGAGGCTTGCGTTCTGCGGCGATCGCAGACAGTTTTTCCGGACTGCGAATGGCCAGCCATTCGCTGAGAATCAGCAGAAACTGCTGGTAATGATGGCCGGTCCGGCGACGGTAGAGCACCATGCAGACCGCCATCATGGCGCCGATTACCGCGGACACAGCAAAGGCAGCCAGGGTGATCTGCCAGCCCATCCAGGCACCGATCCCAGCCATAAGTTTCACATCCCCGGCTCCCATGCCGCCGACGGAGTAAAGTGGCAGCAGCGTCAGCAGCCCGACGCACATTCCCAGCAGCCCGGCGTTCAGCCCGGAAAGTCCACCTGCGAAGGTGGAATACGCGAGTCCGGCGAGCACCATCGGGAACGTGATCCAGTTGGGAACTTTCAGGTCGCGTCCGTCAATCCACGCGGCGAGGATCAGTACGAGGGAAACCAGCCGAACAGGCCAGTTTTCAAAGATGAGGTCCGTGAAAGTCATGAGTGGAATCCTGTAACCGGAGGAAAAGGGGGAGTTTTCTGGAGGTCGTCAGAAGCGAGGCAGCAGAGAATCAGGCAGGGTATTCTCTGCTCCCTGGCTCGGCAGGCCATACGCAGGCTAAATCACTGGAGTGAAGTGGCGACGGCGCTGAACTTCGTATTTGCCGCGGTTCCGATCGAGGTGACAGCAGTGATGCAGACAACGACGATCAGTGCCAGCATCACGGCGTATTCCACTGCGGTGGGGCCGTCTTCAGAAACCAGAAACCTCTTTACGCTTGCGGTCAATTTCGACATTGCTTGATCTTTCCTGATGAGCCCGCGAAGGGGCAATAATCTTCACGGCAGTTTCCCGCCATTGATGGAACGCTGACCTTCAGTGTTCCCTGACTGCAGTCGTGGCACGGGGCTCTCACTGTGGCCCTGTGTCCGAACTCCTGACTGCACCATTGAAGCTAGGTCAGGAAATCATTGCGTCAAAAAAAAACTGCGGGTTTTCGGACTGCTCGAAAACATGGCAGGGAAATTCCGACTGTACAGGTCTGTTGACTGCGTCGTTCGAAAACGCTGACAAAGACGTGTGTTCAGGGCGACGCAAAAGCGACCGGCATGTTGCCGGGAAGCGTCGATGGCTGACGGAAATCACCGCGTTGCAGTGTGTAAACAAACACAGGGAACTCAGCTGAGCTGAATTCCCTGTTCGAGCAGTAAGGAACTGCCAGGCTGAATCACTTCAGTGAGGTGGCCACTGAGCTGAACTTCGTGTTTGCTGCGGTTCCGATGGAAGTGACGGCTGTGATACAGACAACGACGATCAGAGCCAGCATCACAGCATATTCCACTGCGGTCGGGCCGTCTTCAGAAACCAGAAACTTCTTAACATTTGCTGTGAACTTCGACATTGCGCTTTCCTTCCTGATGTGCCCTCATGAGGGCAATGGACTTCACGGCGGTGCACCGCCTGGGCGGACCACTGACCTTCAGTGTTCCGTCGTCACAGCCACCACACATGGCACTCACCACTGGCCCGTGCACTCGAACGCGACTGTGCTATTGAAGTTAGGTCAGGAAAAGCGTGAGTCAAAAAATGGTCTGCGGGTTTTCGGACAGTCCGAAAAAACTTTCATTCCCGTCGGTTTATGCTGGATTGTTGCAGAAAGTCAACAGCCCGTGCGTGATCAGTTTGCTGCAGGCTCCGCTGCTGCCTGCAGCAGTTCGTCAGTCTGCGTTCCATGTGACGACAGGATGGATTCGGGGCCCAGTGCACCAATCACCGTTTCGTTCCAGCGAAACTCCCGCTGCACCATCAGCCCGCGACTGATGTCCAGCAGAAAACTGCCCGAGGGTGTTGCCTGGATCAGCTGGGAGCGGATCACCGTGCCCCGCAGCGGGGTCCGCACGGAACTGCGAAAGGTGACCCTGGCAATGCCGTTCTCCACGTTCTCCAGGCGATAGGTTCGCAGGATCTGCACCGGCAACTGCAGGTTCTCGCCGCCACGGACCTGAACCTGAAACTCTTCCTTCCACGTACCGCCGATGCAGACTGGTGCGTCCGGCAGCAGCATCAGAAATGAGCCTGGGTCGGACGCCGTATCGCGGGCTGTGACAGCGGTGGTCCTGGCGTCGGAATCGGCGGAGTCCGCAGCCGGGTCCACTGGTGAAGCCAGCGATTTGAGATCCTTCGCTGTATCCACCGCAGAGGCCACCGATCGTCCGGTACCTGTGACTCTGAAGACCGGTGCTGCACCACGCAGACTGTGCGCCACGTTTTTGAACACCTCGGGAACTTCGCCTGCCTTCATGGACGACCGGAATTCCACTGCCGGTTCCTGATCAACCTGCCGCTGCATCCAGACATCTTCAAACTGCATCGACAACTTCGTCAGATCACCATTCGTGTCTGACACCGAGTAACGTCGCACCTGACGCACCTGCGAAACATCGACACGATGATTCTCGCCGACCTGCGCTTCAAGGGTCATCTGCTGCCGTGACTGATACCGCAGTTGCTGCCCCTGGTGAAACTGGTACTTCAGCGACCACGTCTGCGCAGCAGCAGCTGTAGCTGTGACGGCAGGTGCCGGCTGACTGGTCGCTCCGGCTGCGTTACTCTGAGCTTCCTGCAGGGCCAGCAGTATGACAGTCAATGCAGTGCAGAAGTTCATGGACCCGTTCCTTGTCCTTATCGTTTGGTCAGTTGTCACTGTCTCCGTTCGTGACCGTGACAGCGTAGCATAACCATTGCGGGCATCGCGAGCCGAGTTTTGAGGTTGTCCGGATGACTGGGGGATTCAGGAGGTTCAGGCGAATCGGCTGCCACCGCTGGCAGTCATTGATCGCTCAGCCCGGAACGTCATTCTGCATCAGGTGATAGCCGGAAACCAGGGCAGTGGTGGCGGTGCAGGCCAGCAACTGACAGACAAACAGCAGCCGCCAGTTGCTGCGTTTCAGCGGAGCCTGACCGCTGCCGGAGGTCGGCATTGACAGACAGACCAGCCACCACGGGGCAGCAAAGCACCACAGCCGAGCGGCTTCACCCATATTTTTCCCGGACAGCCAAAGCAAACACCATGTTGCTGTCAGGGCCAGGCAGAGCAGTCCGGCCGGCCGAGCTGCGGCGGAGCTGTCTGCCACGGTCTGCAGTGCCCTCCTGAGGGCTGCGGGCACCAGCAGCATGGCGGGCAGGCCTGTAGCCAGCGACATCTCAGCAAGGTTTACCGGCAGCCACTTCCACCACGTTCTGGGATACTGCAGATAGAAGCCGGCATGGTTGCTGAGATTGAGTCGCCAGATTCGCGGCAGGCTGCAGTCCGTCAGCCACTGCACCAGCAGCACACAGCACAGGAAGGTCGCTCCGGTGATACCGACGCTGACCAGTGTCTGCCGCAGCCCGATTTTCCAGTCTTCCCGGGCGAACGTGTGCAGAGCGGCAAAAAGTACGGCGGCTGCCAAAATCGGCAGATGCGCAAGGCTGACTGTCAGGCAGCCCGCCAGCACAAAGCCGCCGATGGCTGCCAGTGTCAGGCGGGGCAGCAGTCGCTTCTGCAGCAGGCTGCCGGTCAGCAGGGTCAGCAACAGCAGACTCGATGTGGGGTACAGTACGTCAGAGCGGGGCTGAAACATGTCAATGCAGGGGAGGACGGCTGCCAGGGCTGCGGAACGCCATGCATCACGCTCTTGCACGAACTGGCGTGTGAGCAGGTAGACAGTGCCGGGCAGCAGCGAGCAGATCAGCAAAGAGCCGAGTGCAGTAAGTGCCAGTGCGGCGAGCTGCGAATCCGTCAGGCGCGGGGCCAGGGAGGCTTCTGTTTCGACCAGCCGAAAGGCATCGATCGCTTCGGCGGGTTGCAGCGACACGGCGGTGGCTGCCAGTCGGCCGAATCCCGAGCCTGGTAATCGTGCGGCTGCCAGGGCCGCGCGGTTCAGCAGCAGCAGGCCAGGGGGGTGGGTGCCGGCGTGCAGCACATCCCCTTTGGCTGCCTCTGACTCATACTCCGCCAAAAATTGCCGCAACGGACGGCGATCTGCAAGGGTCCGCAGGAAATAGCCACTGGCCGACCGATCGTAAAGCACCCAGAGCGGCCGCAGCTCGCGATGCGGAGATGATGCCGACTGCAGCACTGCCGTATGCCAGAGCAGCGTGCTGCCGGTCAGCAGGATCAGGTGCATCACGCACTGAATTCGAGTCAGTCGCGGACGACTGAGCTCCAGTTCGCCGAACATGGCGACTGCGATCAGCAGCAGACCGGCCAGCAGCGGCCAGAACAGGCGATCGGCCAGCTCAGCTCCATCCTGCGGCAGTGGCTGCCGGGGCCAGACCCATTCCCCCGGGACCCCCAGAGGAATGACGTCGGCCACGAAGACAAACAGCGTCAGCAGCAGTCCCGCCAGCGGTGCGATGGCCGCGAATTCGGGAGGACCACGGCGACGGCCGGAGGGGGCTGAAGAACGTCCTGACATCGGGACACCGTAAAACAAGGCAGCCGGACGAAGATCGTCCGGCTGCAGACAAAGCTGATCGAACGCAGTGACGAGCTCATCAGTGGCCGGTGACGACCGGACCTGAAGCCTCCGCCGACTTCTTCGGCGGGTGGAACAGCAGGGCCAGGGCAACGGAAGCCACGATTGAGCAGATCATCGGGACGAGGAACAAGCCTTTAAAATCTGTCACCCCGTCCTTCGTGTAAACCGACTGCAGCAGCCACGGACACAGGGAATTGGCAGCCAGAGCACCCACACCCAGAATCATCACGTTGAACAGGCCCTGAGCACTTGAACGCAGGTCCTTGGGGAAATATTCGTCAACGAAAATGTAGACGGTGGCGAAGAAGAAGGCGTAACAGATGCCATGCACGATCTGCACCAGGATGATCAGGGCCTGGTTCGGAGCATATGCGTAGACGGCGAAACGGAAGGCGTGGCCCAGGATACCCACGATCATGGTGGTGCGCCAGCCGAGGGCTTTCAGTGTGGCTCCCAGCACCAGCATGGTCAGAATTTCGGCGATCTGGCCGATGCTCATGACGGGCATAACCCAGTTGCCAGGCACTCCGACCGCGTCAGTGGTCAGGAATGTGCCGGTCCAGTTGAAATAGCAGTTGTGCACAAAGGAGTCGATGAAAGCGACCAGCCACAGAACAAGTACGAAGGGATGTTTGAGCAGGCTGAGAGTCTGCAGCCATGCCTGGCCGCCACTGCCATCCGCTGCGGGCTTCTTCGGCGGGGTATGTGGCAGAGTCAGGCTGAATGCGGCCAATATCAGCGAGGCGATGCCGGCCACAAGGTAGGTGTAGCGGGTGGCATCCTTGAGCGGGTCGCCCGTAAGACCGCTGCCGAGGACGGTGCCCAGCCACGCAATGGCATCGCCGGGATTGGCTGCCTTGACCTTGGCCCAGTCCACCAGAATGAAAGTAAAGGGCCAGGCTGCGCAGATCCAGCCGATGGTGCCACCCAGTCGCACCACCCCAAATTCCTCCTGAGGGTTCCGCATGTTGGCGAAGGCCACGGAATTGGTGATGGAGATGGTGGGCACATACAGCAGGCAGTGCACGGACATCAGCAGGAAGAAGGGCCAGAAGCTGGTGGCCCAAAACAGTCCAAGAATGGACAGACCGCCGACGAGGTGACTGAAGGCGAGGAATCGTTCAGCGGCGAAATTGCGGTCGGCGAACTGATTGCTGAAGAACATGCCGATGATTGAGGCGATCGGAAAGGCGTTCAGGATCAGGGCCTGTTCTGAGAACAGGTGCTGTATGGAACTGAGGCCAGGCAGGCTGAACAGGCCGGCCAGCAGTGCCGGAGGCAGGTCAGCGGAGAATTTCAGAGCCGGCAGGTAACCGAAGATCAGCGGCAGCCAGGCACCCCAGATAAAAAACTCCAGAAACATCATGATAAACAGTCGAAGCTTCATGTGGTGGCACCGCTGGTAAAGGCAACAGTTGACAGAAGAGGGTTGGCACGACTGACGCGAACCCGGAGGGATTGGCATAATGACAGGCGAAGGGAATTGGGACAACTGACAAACGCCCGATCGGGCATTTGCGGGAAGAAAACTGGGGAAATTTCAGCGTTTGGAGCAGCGTCAAGTGGTGGAAATCGGTGATTTTCCGTGGCCCCCGCCGGGACTCAGCGGCGGTCGCCGCGGGCAACTGCTGTGGTCCGTCTGTATTCTGGCGATCACGGGGGGGCCGCTGCATTTTGGAAGTGCCACTGCTGATGTGTCCTGCAGGTGCCGGGCCTTACGGCGGACAGTGGCCGTATTCAACCAGGTGCCGGATTCGACAGCAGATTCGAAAATTGCTGCAGGAATACCTCCTTTCATGTTTAGCCCGAAATCCAGTAATTGATAGAATCGGGCCGCGAATTTCACTCAGGGGCCAGATGATGCATTCGACAAATCTGCTTGTATTCGCCAGTCATTCATCCGGCGATCGACTTGAGCGTGCGAACAGGGACTATCTGTCAAGGTTTGTGCGGCATGTGGAATCGCTGTTGCGGGCCAAACTGGGGTTATCCAGTGAAAACAGCATTGTTTTTCTTGATGCTCGAAACATTGAATTTGGCGATGAGTGGGAACCAGCGCTGCAGCAGGCGGTGTGTGAAGCCCGTTCCATTCTCTGTCTCGTGTCACCGAATTACCTGAAATCCGTCTGGTGTGGCAGGGAATTACAGGTGTTTTTGGAACGCCGCGAGCAGTTGCCGGTGGCAACCCCGGAAGAATCTCAGAGTTTTGTTTTTCCGGTGTTCTGGGAGGGGCACCACCGGCAATACGAATTGCCGGCTGTCATCAGGCAGTTTCAGTACCGGTTGCAGGATGTCCCCGCGGAATATGAACAGCGAGGTGTCGCGTGTTTCTATCGGACGCAGAAAAAGAGCGTTTCGCGGATCTGTGAGTCAGTGGCAGATGCGATCGCCGAGGCTTTTCGCCGAAACTTGTCAGGGGTACCTCCGAAGTTGGGGATTTTGCGATTGAGTGAGTTGCGGAATGCATTTCACGATGTGCAGGCATCGCAGCCATATCCGATCAGTTTGTTCGTCAGTACTTGCCTCCGAAAACAGTGCCTCGACGACATTGTGAGCGAAATGTTTGCCGTTCCGTGTAACCTTAACCCATTGGATTTACGCAACCAGTTCGCCGATTTGCAGGCGGTGCTTACGGCCGGGGTCAGTGATCGTTTGCTCTTTTGCGTCCTGACGCATGATGAAGAAGTTGCGCTCATTCAAGTGCTCACGATGCTCAGCGATTCCCATGTGAATCAGGTTGGTATAATTTTTGTGCTTCCCGGAAATGGAGTGGCTGAAATCGAAGACAGATCGCAAAAAGATTTCTGGGGGCAGTGTGCCGTTGAGCGTATCGTGGTTAATTCTGAAACAGAGTTGGCTGGTTTGGTGCGAGCGAAGTCTGTGGAGATTCGCAGTCGGATGATTTCGGCGGGAGAGGGTTCGCGGGCCACTGACAGTGAACTGGGGGTAGCCGCATCGAACGACGGCATACAGGTACAGGTAAAGCCATTTCTGTCGACGTCGCGTCGAACAGGCAGGGAGCCATGAATACCGTTTCTGCAGATTCAGATTTTGTTCGTAACGGTCGCATTCTGACCTTTTACTCCTACAAGGGTGGCACGGGGCGATCAATGTCCCTCGCCAATATTGCCTGGATTCTGGCAATGAACGGCCACCGGGTGCTGATGATAGACTGGGATTTGGAAGCGCCGGGACTGCATCGCTGGTTTGGGCCATTGCTTGAGGATCCGGAATTGCAGGATTCGCGCGGCGTAATTGAATTCTTCACGGATTTCCGAGAAGGCAGCCAGATTGAGCGAATGCGTCGCAGCAAGGATTTGCCTCCCGACGAGCAGTGGTTTTCGAGGTATGCCGACCTTGCTGGTTTGGCAGTCGGCGTGGACTTTCAGTTCCCTGACGACGGCTGCCTGCACCTCGTGCCGGCCGGTCGGCAGACCGTGGACTATGCTTTGCTGGTGCAGGCTTTTGACTGGCACGCGTTCTATGAAAAAGCAGGTGGCGGGATATTCTTGGAAGCAGTGAAAAAACGACTGCGCAGCGAGTACGACTTCATTTTAATTGACAGCCGTACCGGGATCAGTGACACAGCGGGCATCTGCACGGTTCAAATGCCGGACGATTTGGTGGTTTGCTTCACCATGAATCGTCAGAGCATATTGGGAGCGCGTGATGTTTGTCGGGCTGCAGAGCAGCAGCGGATCAAGCCCGACGGCAGTCCGGGACTGCGTATCTGGCCTGTCCCGATGCGAGTGGAGATGGCGGAAAAGGAGAGACTCGACAACGCTCGTGGGCTGATGCGACGTGAATTTGCCGGGGTGTCCTGGCAACTGAACCGTCGTCAGCGACGCGAATACTGGCAGGACATTGAGGTGCTTTACGTGCCTTATTACGCCTGCGAGGAAACTCTGGCCACACTGTCCGATACGCCCGGTCTCAGCAATACACTGCTGCATGCGATGGAACAAATTGCCGGCAAAATCGTGGGTTGGTGCGGCACGAATGGTGTGAACGGAGATTTGTGGGAACGCCTGCCGTGTACTTACACGGACGATTCGTCGAGGCTCGCTGCCTTCCGGAAGTATTCAGCAGCGGCACCTGAAGTTGCCCCAGGGAAGCGGCGGGCACTCAGAAATCTCGTAATTGTGTATTCGTGCAGCGATGTGCCCGCGGTTGAAATTGAGCATGCGGCGACGGTGATCGAGCGGACGTTTCCGCAGTTCTCTGTATTCCACGACGCCCGGCTAAAGATTGGTGAACGCTGGCAGGAGAAATGGGAACGGGCCATAGAGGCTTGTGACGTTGCTATTGTCCTTTGTGGCAGGGCGTTGCTGGAGGGTTCCTGGTCTGACGATTTTCCCGTCGCAGAATTCGCGCAGCGACTCGCGGCAACTGATTCAGTGACTGTCATCCCGGTCGCTGGTTTCGGAGTCACCCTGCGAGAACTGCCGGCGTATTTGAGGGGAATTCGCGGGATTTCTTTGGACAGCATGTTCGCTGACAGCGAGCGAGTCTGGGAATCTGTCAATTGGCGGGGGGTATCCGGCGGGCAGTTTGGGTCAGTGCTGTGCGAAATCCTTGAATCGCGGGTGGATACTACCGCAGAAGGCGATGTCGCATCGAATCTGGCCGCTGCAGTTGTCGATCCGGAAGACCCGAACAAAGGGCGTTTTGGGGGGGTGTCTCGACGTAACGGATCGCAATTGACAGCAGAAGTGCATCAACTGTCAGGAAACTGGTGGGAGGTTGCGTTGACTGTCAAAACGCATGCGACCGTTGAGCCAGGTGCTTCCGCGGTGTTTTACCTGCACCCGACATTCAGAAACCCTGTCCGTGAAGTGGCGTTGGAAGATGGCATCGCCACCCTTGTTGTTCGTGCATGGGGTTCGTTTACCGTGGGGGTTGTACTGGCCGGGGGACGTCAGCAGTTGGAACTGGATCTCGCTGAGCTGCCAAATGTTTCACAATCCTTCATTGAAAGATGACGATGATTGGGGCCCATCCTGTTTTCCAGCGACTGGAGCTGTTCCGGAGAGCAGAATGCCTGCCCGAAGTCACCTGCTGAGCAATGCTACAACTCTGTGAACCTGGCAGTTCTTTTGGCAGCGAAGGCCTGCAGGCCCTCCTGTGCGTCGGCACGCTGCAGGCAGCGAATGTAGGCCTCCGTGTCGGCGCGATGGGCCACTTTCGGCTGAGTTCCCTCGTCCAGATGAATCAGTTGCTTGGTTGCTCGCAGCGCTTCCGCCGGCAACTGCAGCAGACGTTCGCAGAGCTGCTGGCCACGCGCCTGCAGTTGACCGGCCGGTACCAGTTCATTCACCAGCCCCCAGTCCAGTGCCTGTGTCGCTGTGATCGGATCACCGGTCAGGCACAACTGCAGAGCCCGGGCTTTGCCGACCAGTGCTGTCAGTTGAGCAAGACCGTAGCCGGGAGGCCAGCCGAGTCGAATTTCCGGCATGCCGAAGCGGGCGGAATGACAGGCCAGTCTCAGATCGGCCGCGCAGGCCAGAACGCAGCCACCGCCCAGTGCGTCGCCGTTGACCAGCGCGATAATGGTCTGTGGCAGTCGTTCAAAAGCCAGGTACAACTGAGCCTGCCGCAGGCTGAGTTCGCGGGCGTCTTCAATGGCGATGGCTGGCAGTTCACGCACATCGTCGCCCGCACAGAAGGCACGTCCGGCTCCGCTGACAAGCACGGCTCGTACCTGCTGGGGATGTCCGGCCAGCCACGCGACCAGCTGTTCAAGTTCGCCTGTCATTTGCCGATCGACCGCATTCAGTGCAGCCGGCCGGTTGAGTATCACATGAGCGATGCGATTGCGGACGTTCACCTGCAGGGTGCTGAGGGTGGGCAGTTCGGCAGAGCTGGCGGTCAGGCTCATGGCCGAGGCACTGGGAGTGAGTGAGTTGAGGTTTTCAATGATCTTTGCGACCGGGACGACGGCGCGAACGTGAGTGCCCTGCCCCAGCACTCGATCGCCGGCACGGCATTCCACCGCAAAATGAATTTTTCGTCCTTCGATGGCCGTGACGGTGGCTCTGCCAGTCACAGTGTCACCCATCCCTGTCCCCGCAAGGTGGCGGATATTGACGTCGATACCGACAGACTCTTCACCCTGCTCCAGATATGGTCGCAGAGCTTCGCGGGCTGCTCGCTCCATCAGCAGAATCATGTTGGGAGTGGAAAACACGGTTGCTCGTGCATCGCCCCCGAGGGTAATGACCATGGAGGCATCCACAATCCACGTCAGATCGGCGACGGTGCCCTGCTGGAGTCCGGGTTTCATGGTGACTGACCGGTCAGAATTCTGCAAAAAGGCCGCATTTTGCGGTATCCGGGACAACCGCAACACTCATTCCTGAGCGGAACATACTGCAAAAACCGGTCGGGGAGGTGAAAAAAGTCGGATTTTTGCGGTTTCCAAAGAGTCAGCAAAATCAGGCTGATCCCTGGCAACCCGAAGGACGCCGGGTCATACTGCGACAGTGCTGACAGGCGTCGGGTCTGTCACACGCTGTAAGCGGCAGCGGGGGCAGACATGCGCGGACCGGGCTCGAAACCAACACTGTTTTTTCGGCTGGTGGTGCCAGCGACCAGTGTGTTTGTGATCACCATTCTGGCGCTCATTGCCGTGTTGTTCGGCGACGAAAGGGCTCCGCTGCCCCGGTTGCTGAACCGTCACGGAAACACCCTGCTGCTGGTCGAGTTTGCAGCGATTCTGGTGTTGTCCGTGCTGGCAATGGTGCTGGATCGCCGGCAGATTCTGAGAGACCAGAAGTTGCAGGCTGAAAGTGGCGACTCCGGCCCGGTTGATCCGGCATAGTTTTTTCTTCGGTCCGCGGTTGTGGTCCGGGATTGTGGCTTAGCAGGCAGAAAGTGGACGGATGTTTGATCTGGATGCGATTCAGGCGGCGTTGCGACAGTTCGGATTTGACGGCTGGCTGCTGTACGATTTTCGAGGGTCCAACATTCTCGCGCAGCGGGTGCTCAAAATGCCCGCCGGCTTTCATGGTTCGCGCCGGTATTTCTATTTCATCCCGGCCAGCGGCCAGCCGCGAAAGCTGGTGCATCGGATTGAGACGGATGTGCTGGATCATTTGCCGGGTGAGAAGACCATCTATTTGCGGTGGCAGGAGCTGGAAGCTGGTGTAGCGGAGCTGGTGTCCGGTTGCGGGACAGTGGCGATGGAGTATTCGCCGCGGAACGGTAATCCGTACATATCCCGAGTGGATGCCGGCACGGTGGAGCTGGTGCGGGCATTCGGCTGCACAGTGGTGTCTTCCGGCGACCTGATCTCGATGTTCGAATCCGTGTTGAGTCCGGAGCAGTTGGACAGTCATCTGCAAGCATCAGAGATTACGAATTCCGCGTACGCTCGAGTGTGGGCTTTTATCGCAGAGCGGGTCCGAGCGACCGGTTCAGTGCAGGAGCAGGAAGTCTGTGAGCAGATTCTGCAGCATTTTGAAGAGCACGGGGCGACCACCTACAGCCCGCCGATTGTGGGGGTCAATGCCAACGGTGGAAATCCGCATTACGCCACAGGAACCGGGGCCAATACGACGATTCGCGAGGGCGATTTTGTACTGGTGGATCTGTGGGCTCGGCTAAAGCCTGCTGGTTCCTGTTACAGCGATTTGACTCGCACTGGTTACGTGGGCAGCGAGGTTCCCGAGCGATTCACCCACGTCTTCAAGGTGGTTGCGGCGGCTCGTGATGCGGGAGTGGCCTGTGCGCGAGATGCCTTTACCGCCGGGCGACCGGTAACTGGTGGCGAGGTGGATGATGCGGTGCGTGCCGTGATTGAGAAGGCTGGATATGGACAGTACTTCTGTCACCGGACCGGTCACAATTTGGCTCAGGAGGTGCACGGCAACGGGACGCATATGGACAATCTGGAAACCTGTGATACCCGACGCATTCTGCCGGGGACCCTGTTCACGATTGAGCCGGGGATTTACCTGCCGGACTTCGGGGTTCGCAGTGAGATCAACGTGTATGTGGAGCTGGACGGCAGTGGGGTGCGAGTCACGGGTGGTCCGCTGCAGACCGAGGTTGTCGCGATTCTGAAGTAAGGTTTGGGGGGGCTCGGACAGGCTTGTCCGAGTTGCTTTTGTGTTCATGGACTTTTGAAGGCTCTGTCTGATCTGAATTATGGTGCACATCAATCATCATTATCTGAAGCTGCGTGCCGGGTATTTGTTTCCTGAGATCGCTCGGCGGGTCAATGCGTTTGCCCAGGCGAATCCGCAGGCGCGGATCATCCGCATGGGGATCGGTGACGTGACGGAACCACTGACTCCGGCGATCACGAAGGCCATGCATGAGGCGGTTGACGAGATGGCTCAGCGATCCAGCTTCAAGGGCTATGGTCCTGAGCAGGGCTATGGGTTTCTGCGTGAGGCGGTGGCGGAGCAGGATTTTCGGGCACGGGGAGTTGATATTTCGGCGGATGAGATCTTCATCAGCGACGGCTCGAAGTGCGACACCGGCAACATCCTGGATATCTTTGGCTGCGACAATCGGATTGCGATTTCCGATCCCGTCTATCCGGTGTATGTGGACACCAACGTGATGGCCGGTCATACGGGACCGGCGGACGAGTCCGGGCGTTTTGAGGGTCTGGTGTATCTGGTGGGGAATGAAGCCAATGGTTTCGTGCCGGAGCTGCCCAGCGAGCCTGTGGATCTGATTTATCTGTGTTACCCCAACAATCCGACGGGCACCGTGGCCTCTCGTGAAACGCTGGCTCGCTGGGTGCAGTACGCAAAGGCCAGCAATGCGCTGATTTTGTTTGACGCGGCCTATGAGGCCTTTATTTCAGATCCGAGTATTCCTCACAGCATTTTTGAGATTGAGGGTGCGAAGGATGTGGCTATCGAATTTCGCAGCTTCAGCAAAAGCATCGGTTTTACCGGCATTCGTTGTGCGCTGACTGTGGTGCCGAAGCAGCTGATGGGTACAGCTCCTGGTGGCGAGCGTGTGTCAATTCACCAACTGTGGAATCGACGTCAGTCCACGAAGTTCAATGGAGCGTCCTACGTGGTGCAGAAGGGCGCGGCTGCCGCGTACACGCCGGAAGGGCGGGCAGAGATGCGGGGTCTGATCGAGTTTTACATGAACAACGCGAGGCTGCTGCGTGAAGGGCTGACTGCAGCCGGTTTGACGGTATTCGGGGGCGTAAATGCACCGTACGTCTGGGTCCGCACTCCGGCAGGCCTCGGCAGCTGGGAATTCTTCGACCTGCTGCTGTCGAAGGCCAACGTCGTGGGAACCCCGGGCAGCGGATTCGGTGCAGCTGGCGAAGGATATTTCCGGCTGAGCGCATTCAACAGTCTGGCGAATGTGCAGGAAGCCTTGCAGCGGATTCGCGGTGTGCTCTGAGCTGCCGACGTTCCGCGTTTGAAAGCAACGAAAAAGCCCGTCAGATTGCTCTGACGGGCTCATTCCAGGATTCCTGTTGCGTCCCCTCGCGGCATGTGCCTTTCCGGCATGAGAGCCGAAGTTCGGTTGATCGGTCGGGCCGATCTGCGATTCTGAGAGCAGGAACGGGCGGCTTGAACTCGGCTGCGTGCTGCTGAGCAAAACGCCCTTCTGACGGGATCTTCGGCAACCTGCGAGTGCTGTAAGCAGACGAAGTCGGCAGGATCGACAGATTCCGCATATCCGCTGCATACCGAACAAGTGGCTTTGCGGCAGAATTTGGCGGAATGCGGTCGGCGCTGGCACGGGTTGCTGCAGTTTGTGCGGAGGCAGCGTGTGGCGACTTTGCTGATTTTGCGGTCAATGCGTCATTTCTTTGCTCAAACCGTCGTCGAATTTTGTGGGATCGGGGAGACTGGAGCGGTGGCGACCTAGGTTAGGATTCCGGAAGCTGCGCGGACGTTCAGGCAAAGGCAGGCCTCAGCAGAACGTTGGCAGCAACCTCGCTGAACCAGGAATTGCCTCGTGAATCCGCTCAATTTTTTTCGCAGAACCCGGGTCGATCAGTCTGTAGGCAGCTCGCGTCAGGCAGCCAACATGACGTGGGCCAGGTCGTCCATGTCGACCACGTTTCACTCGACTCACGTGTTCCTGCGTCGAAACCTTTGGATCTGGCCAATCATCGCCGTGATTGTGCTCGCGGGTGTGGGCTATCTGGTCCGTCGGGCGATTGAATCGACCATGCGTGACAATCTGCGTTCCAGCCTGCAGACACTGCTGGATGTGGAAGTGGCGATGCTGCAGACGTGGTTCCAGGTGCAGGAATCGAATGTGCAGTCGGCAGCCAACAGTTCTGAAGTTCGCCAGATTACTCAGGTTCTGATCAATCCGACAGAAGCTTCAAAAATCCAGCCTCCGGGGGGCCCACAGCTGACGGCCGAGGAGGCGCACAAGCGTCTTGAGCGTCACCTGAATCCGATTATGAGTTCGCATCGGTACTCCGGCTATCTGCTGGCTGACCGCAAAAAGACAATCCTGGCAAGTTCCTCGCAGGAGCTGGTCGGGCAGGAAGAGGTGCCGGAATTTGATGACTTTCTGACGAAGGCGATGGACGGAATCAGTATTGTGTCGGCTCCGTTTCGCAGCAATTTTCAGCTCAAGTCTGCCTCCGGACGCATGACCACTCAGGTGCCCGTGATGTTTGCAGCATCGCCGGTGCGGGACGAGAACTTTCAGGTGATTGGAGCGTTGTGTCTGCAGATCCGTCCGGAGGAAGAGTTTACCGAAATCCTGCAATTGGGCCGTCTGGGAAATTCTGGTGAAACCTACGCGTTTAACCGCTCCGGCCTGATGATCTCAAACAGTCGATTTGACGAGGATCTGAAGCTGCTGGGGCTGGTTTCGCAGGACGAGGGTGGTGCATCCCTGCTGACCATTCAGCTGCATGATCCGGGTGGCAATATGGTAACCGGATTTCGCCCGAAGACTCTGCGGCGCGACATGCCGATGACGCTGATGGTGCAGAAGGCTCTGGACGGCACGGCGTCATTTGATCTGGACGGTTATTCAGACTACCGCGGTGTGCCGGTGGTGGGGGCGTGGAAATGGCTGACCGGTTATGAAATCGGCGTGGCCACGGAAATGGATTACGAGGAAGCGTATCTGCCGCTGACTATTCTGCAGCGGACTTTTCAGTTCATGTTCGGGCTGCTGGTGCTTAGTTCGATTGCCATCTTTATCTTTACGATTGTTGTGTCGCGATTGCAGCGTGAGGCACGCAAGGCGGCTGTGGCTGCCAAACAGGTTGGTCAGTACGAGCTGCTGGAAAAGCTGGGGCAGGGAGCGATGGGCGTGGTGTATAAGGGCCGGCACGCGATGCTGCGACGGCCGACCGCCATCAAACTGCTGGATCTTGAGAAGATCAACCCGGGCTCGATTGCTCGCTTTGAACGCGAAGTTCAGATCACGTGCCAGCTGAACAATCCGAACACGATTGCGATTTATGACTACGGACGCACTCCCGAAGGTGTGTTCTATTACGCCATGGAATTCCTCGACGGGATCAATCTTGAGACCCTGGTGAATCAGGCTGGGCCGCAGCCGGAAGCTCGTGTCATTCATCTGCTGCTGCAGATTTGCGGCTCACTGTATGAAGCTCACAGCAAGGGGCTGGTGCATCGGGATATCAAGCCAGCCAACATCATGCTGAATCGGCGTGGTGGTCTGTCAGACGTCATCAAAGTGCTGGACTTTGGACTGGTGAAGGCGATTGATGAAAAGAAGCAGGCGGGTATGACCGCGGCCAATTCGCTGACGGGAACTCCGCTGTATATTTCGCCGGAGGGTATCAACGCGCCGGCCCTCGTCGATGCTCGCAGCGACATCTATGCTGTGGGGGCGACAGCCTATTTTCTGCTGACGGGGCATCCTCCATTTGTGTCCAACAATCTGGTGGAACTGCTGCGGATGCATGTGATGGATCCCCCGGTGGCACCTTCGCAGCGACTGGGACGTCCTGTTTCGCCGGAGCTGGAAACAGCGGTGCTGGCCTGTCTGGAGAAAAATCCGGCCAATCGTCCGCAGACCGCCCGCGATGTCGCCAACCTGCTGCGGAAATGTCGGGAATACGGACAGTGGACAGTGGACGACGGAGACGCCTGGTGGGGCCGGTTTGAACGTGGGCAACTGGGTGGCAGCAGTGGGCGGATGGCGCGCACGATGGCTGACAATGTCGCCGACGGACCGATCGGCGGTGGTGAGCGGAAGCAGCCGCAGCAGGGCTTTGACCAGACAATCGTCGCGGAAAGCTCTGACGACTGAACGGTAACGTCGGTGTTTTCGCTGAGTGACCGGGGGCGTTCAGCGGGAACCCGTGTCAGCATAACTCGAAGTTGGCCTGAATTTTTTTCGCGATTTCCAGTGTTCCGTGGCCGGGCCCGGCCCATTGAGTGCATCCGCAGCCTGCACCGTAAAAAATGGGGGTGACTTGATTCCCCCGGTTCCGCTAAACTCCGGCAGGAGTTGCCGGAGCAACGCGATTTTTGGGTCACAGGATGGAGTCGCAGGGATGTGTCAGGTGGAGTGTCGCCGGGCTGGGCGAATGCTGCAGATTCAGAGTTTTGTCATGTTTGCGGTCCTCGCAGGGCTGGCTTTGCTGCCTCAGTCCGCCGTGGCTCAGCAGGCAAAACTGACGGCTGAACAGTTGCTCCGACAGTATGTGCCGCTGCAAAAAGGCGTGGAATACGACACCCCTAAGCCGGAAGAACTGGCGAAATGTCGGCTGGTGCAGGAAAAGAACAGTTACGTGATTTATGGCCCGGCGAATGAACCGCTGCGACGTTTCACCGATTCCAACGGGGACGGTCCGCCGGACATGTTCCGCTACTACCGGCTGGGTCTTGAAGTCTACCGTGAGGTTGATACGAACGGGGACTACAAAACTCGCAAGAATACTCGTCCCGACCAGTTCCGCTGGATGAACTGGGGCGGGACTCGCTGGGGTGTCGACCTCGACGAAGATGGTCGGATTGATACCTGGAAGGTGATTTCTGCGCAGGAGGCGGCTCGTGTGGCCGTCGAGGCGCTGATTGCCGGCGATCTGAAGGCCCTGTCAACTGTGATGCTGAACGAAGCCGACATTCAGGCTCTGAAAGTGCCTGCCGCGATGGCGAAGCAGCTGCAGGATGCCACCGCAGACCTGCCGAAGAAGGCACAGGCCTCCGTGGCCAACGCCAAAGTTCTGAATACGCGGTCAGTCTGGGTGCGGTTCGATCCGCCACCACCGGGGCTGGTGCTGGCCGAGCAAAGCGGCGCGGCTCGCGACCTCGTCGTGTATGAAAACGCCATGGCCTATGTGCAGAATGGCGAAAAGCTGGACCTGATTTCGGTCGGTGAAATGGTGCAGGTCGGCGACGTCTGGAAACTGGTCTCCGTACCGACACCCCTGGATACCAGTGGCCAGGCTGTGGTGGTCATGGGCGGAATTTTGATGCAGTCGGGAATGGGAGGAGACTCTGCCGGGCCGACTCAGGAAATGTCGGCCGACATGCAGAAGGTGCTGGCTGACCTGCAAAAGCTGGATGAGAACAGTCCGCCGCCGGATGCTGCTCCGAAGACGCTGGTTGATTACAACGTCGCGCGAGCCAATTTGTCGGAAAAGCTGGCTGGATTGTCGCGCACCGAGGATGAGCAGCTGCAGTGGATCCAGCAGTTGACCGACAGCCTGTCGACGGCCGCCCAGTCCGGACTGTATCCGGACGGACTGGTGCGACTGCAGCAACTGGAAACGACGGTGAAGGCCAATCAGAAGCTGCTGGGCTATGTGTATTATCGACGGCTGATGGCAGAGTATGCGGTTCGTCTGAAAGAAGACGACAAGGCAGCGGATGAAGCTGCGGCGAGGAAGTCCCGCGAAGCCACCCAAAAATGGTGGTTCGAACAACTGGAGAATTTTGCGAAGCAGTGGCCTGCCTCCGAAGATGCGCCGGATGCCGTTGTGCAGCTGGCCATCAGTTATGAACTGATGGGGCGCATTGATGATGCGAAAGCCTGGTACGGCCAGCTCGCAAAGAATTATCCGAAAACGGAAGGTGGAGTGAAGGCGTCAGGCGCTCTGCGACGTCTGAGCCTGACCGGTAACCCGTTGCAGCTGGCCGGAAAGAATCTGCAGGGGCAGCCACTCAGCATCGAACAGTACCGTGGGAAAGTCGTGCTGGTGGTCTTCTGGGCCTCCTACGCACAGCCGTTCCTTGCCGATGCTGAAACTCTGAAGGCTGTCTACGCAAAGCATCAGAAGAGTGGCTTTGAAATTGTCGGGATTAACATGGATCCCGATGCAGCCGCGGCCACGGCCTGGCTGGGCTCCAATGCCATTCGCTGGCAGAACCTGCGGGAAGCACCGCAGCAGGCAGGGGCTCAGCCCGGAGATTTCGGATTCGGAATTGTTTCGGTCCCCACGATGTTCCTTGTCAACAAGGAAGGCATCGTGGAGGGCGGCATTACCAGCCGCAACCTGGATCTGGCTGTCGATGCGCTGGTTCAGGGAAAGAAACTGGAGACACTGAAGCCTCAGGAGGATCCTGCAGCACCGGCCGCCGGCACACCCGCTGCGTCTGCAGCAGCCCCGGCTGCTGCGGGCACACCTCGACCGAAGAACTGAGCCTTGCGGGCTGAATGTTCGCCGGCTGAGTCCGGTCGCGTGGCAGAGGCGTTGCGGATTCCGGACGCCGTGATGGTGCTTTCAGAAAGATTGTGTTTAGAAACAGGACAATGGACAGGATGCGTGCATCGTGGTGGCTGCTTGGTGCATCGCTGGCTGTGGCGATGCTGATTTCTCGGGGTATTCTGGCAGCGGCACCGCCAAATATTGTGCTGATCTATGTGGACGATCTGGGCTATGGAGACCTGGGGTGCACCGGTGCAACAGCCGTGGCAACTCCAAACATTGATCGTCTGGCGGAAGAGGGCTGTCGGTTTACCGATGGTCACAGTGCAGCGGCAACCTGCACGCCTTCGCGTTATGCGCTGCTGACAGGTGAATATGCCTGGCGAAAAAAAGGAACCGGGATCGCTCCGGGAGATGCTTCGTCCATTATTTCTGCGGACCGAGTGACATTGGCCACGATTTTGCAGCGCGCGGGGTACCGTTCAGCCGTTGTTGGAAAGTGGCACCTGGGACTGGGCAGCGGTAACCTGAACTGGAATCGACCGATTGCTCCGGGGCCGCTGGATCTGGGCTTTGACGAAAGCTTCATCATTCCGGCGACGGGAGATCGAGTTCCGTGTGTGTACGTTGAGGGCCGTCAGGTTGTGGGGCTGGATCGGGAAGATCCGATTCAGGTCAGTTTTTCCGGACCGCTGGATGACGAGCCGACAGGTCAGAGCCATCCTGAGCTGCTGAAAATGAAATGGGATCACGGTCACAATGCGACCATTGTCAACGGCATCAGTCGCATTGGATTCATGTCCGGTGGTCAGCGTGCCCGGTGGGTGGATGAGGACATGGCTGATGTGCTGACCGAGCGAGCTCAGAAATTCATCGAGCAGCATGTATCGAGTCATCATGAGCAGCCCTTTTTCCTGTTCTTCAGCACACATGACGTGCATGTGCCGCGAGTTCCGCATCCGCGATTTGCCGGCCGTACTTCGCTGGGGGCTCGCGGTGACGTGGTCGCCCAGCTGGACTGGAGTGTTGGGCAGCTGCTGGCGACGCTTGAGCAGCATCGGTTGTCCCGCAACACTCTGGTGATTCTGACCAGCGATAACGGACCTGTACTGAACGATGGTTATCAGGACGAGGCTGCAGAACGCAATGGTCAGCATCAGCCGGCCGGCCGTTATCGAGGCGGCAAATACAGTTCATTTGAGGCGGGTACCCGGGTTCCGCTGCTGGTGCGCTGGCCCGCTCGCATCCCGGCTCGCACGACATCTGACGCCCTGTTTTGCCAGATCGACTTTCTGGCGACGTTTGCTGCGCTGACCGGCGAGGCGATTCCGGAAGGCTGCGGCCCCGACAGTCGCAACCTGCTGCCGGCACTGCTGGGTGAGGATCGCAATGGACGCGAACACCTGGTGCAGCAGGCTGGCGCTCTGTCCATTCGCCAGGGACGCTGGAAAATGATCGAACCGTCGAAAGGGCCGGCTGTGAATCGACAGGTGAATATCGAAACCGGCAACCTCGGACAGGTCCAGTTGTATGATCTGACCGCAGATCCAGGCGAAACTCGTAACCTTGCGTCTGCTGAGCCGGCACGTGTGGCCGAGCTGCAGCAGTTGCTGGATCAGATTCGCGATGGATCCGATAACGACCGCTGAATTTGTTGTGTCAGGTGAGTCTGAACTCAGTGACAACACTCCACGGAGTAAACGAATCGGGCGTCAGAGCGGCACGAACCCAGATGCGATACGTCCGGTCGCGAGCAAGTGCCGGGGAAAACTCATGTCGAGTGCCTGTGATTCCGGTCCGGGTGTAGACCGCAGAAATCGCGGGGTCAACGAGGTTTACCCACACTTCGTAGTAAGTGGCATTGCGGATGGGCAGCCAGCGGGCAGCCAATGCGGTAGAGGACGTGTTTCCTCGCGGCGACAGCAGTACCGGTCGATCTCCGATGGTGAGGTCAACGGCGGCTGACCAGTTGCTGCGAATTCCGGTGGCTGTTTCGGCAATGGCCCACCAGCGATACGCGCCAAACGGTATTGCCGTGGCAGGCGTCCACGCCGGCTGACTGAGACCGCTGACGTTGGCCACTACCTGTCCAGTCACCAGATTTTGCAGGTAAAATCCATAGCGAGTCGCTCCGGGAACCGCTGAACAGGTAAATTGCGGTCGCTGGCTGACTGTGCTGATAGTCGGTCCCAGTGGCGTGGGAGCCGTGGCGACGGCGAAGCTGACAGGTGGCGACCACGCCCCGGCGTACTTGTCACCCACGAGCGCACGCGCCCAGAACTGCCAGGCCGATATGCCCAGTGGTTGCGGCGGTGTCCAGGTTCGCTGGGTCACGACTTCCCGGATCAGTGGGTTTTGCCCGGTGGACGTATTGGACAGGAATACTTCCCATGCGGTTGCGCCGGGCACATCAGACCAGGTAAAGACCGGTGTTCCCGAGGTGATGCGGCTACCAATTGGCGATACAAGCGGAGCCGTGTTGATTTCGAATCGATGCACTTTGGACCACGGCAGCCGTTGTCCGTCCGCCGTAATTCCCTGCAGAAAGACCTCCACAACACCCAGCCCCAGATCCACGGTCGGGGTGAAATTCGTGTTGGTGGTGATTTCGTCAATCAGGGGGTTTCTGCCGGAGGTTTTATTGGTGATCCAGAGTCGCCACTTCGTGTCGGTCTCCCAGAGACCGCTCCAGGAAATGAGCGGACGCTGGGACTGAATTGTCCCGACGGGTGTCTGTACAATCGCTCGAGTTGGCTTGACATAGATCATCAGTGTTCGCACGAAGAATGAGTTATCCTGCCATGTCTGCACGTCGTTGTCAGGACCACCGTCTTCAATGAAGATGCTAACTGTAGTAACACTGCTGCCAAACGCTGGCGGCCGAACAATCAGTGCCCCATTGGAACTGCCTGGCACATACTGCAGCGTGGGGGCGGGCAGTGGTATGCCCGAGTTATGCCAGGCGTTAACAGCAATCTTCAGCGGTTCACTCTCTCCGTCGCCAGCAGAAATTCCGGTCAGATTAATGCGATACTCGGTGGTGCCCTCGGGGATCACAACATCCCCGACGGGATCCATCGTCGGAAGTTGGCAATTGACGCGAGTGAAGTTGCCTCCCTCCATGCTGCCGTCATCAGCGTTGAGCAAAACTCGCGTGGGTGCCTTCTGTGATTCGATGGCGACGAGGTCAGGACGGCCATCGGCATTGGCATCCGCAATAATCAGGCTGGAAATCGAGTGTCCAATGATGATTTCGCGTTTGTAGACATCAGGGGTAGACTTGTCGACAGTGCAAACAACTGCTCCACCCCCGTAGACCGAGGCAAACGCGAGGTCAACCCAGCCGTCACCGTTGATGTCACCTGTGCTGAAGTTTCCCTCTACGCCACCAATATTAAACACCTGAGGATCACCGAAAGTCCCATTGCTGTCGCCGGACAGTCGTACCGTTCGTGCCGACGCGATATTGGGCACCTCAGCCAGCCCGGCGTAGAGATCCACGGTATTGCCATCGCTGGTGATAACGGCCGCAATTGCAGTCGGACTTCCTGGCAATGGTTGTCTGACGGCGGCAGCAAAGCCCCCCAATTGACCTCGCACAATTCTCAGGCTGTCATCCAGCGAGCATGCAGCGATGATGTCCGGAAATCCGTCTGCATTGACATCGCCGATGGCCACTCGCTCTGCAGGACTGTCCAGCGGTATCTGCAGTGCGGACACGAAAGATCCATTATTCAGCCCCCCGTAAATGCTGACCCGACTGGCGCCCGGCTCTGCCACAACCAGGTCAGCGCTCGCATCTCCAGCAATGTTGACAGCGGCCATGCCCCGCGGCTCAGCGGCTGTCAACAGGTCCGTTTGACGCAGCAGCGACCCGTCAGGCTGCGTCAGGTACAGCGCGATGCGATTCTCACCACTGACTGAGACTGCCAGATCCTCACGCCCATCTCCGTTAAAATCAGCGCTCACCAGGTCATCAGGGTCGACTCCGACCGGAATCTGCTGAGTTTCTGCATAGACACCCGGTTCGATGCTCAGTCTAATGCCAATCGCACTGTTTTCCGGGATGGTATGGACGATATCGGCAATTCCGTCGTTGTTCAGGTTCATCGCAACGGCACGTCCTGGAGTCGGACCGGATGGATCGGCAAAACTGATTTTCTGCTTAACTGCAGACAAGCCCGATCCGGGGGGATTGCGAAGAAAGATATGCAGATCTGTGTTTCCGGAAGTTTCTGGCAACTCCGATCCCAGAAACAGCTCATCCTTTTGACCGTCGCCATCAAAGTCCGCTGCCAGCATGGTGTTCGGAAGGCCCGGCTGCCTGATCAGTGTCTCCACTGACCAGCTGAGATCCCCATTCAGGGAAGCCCGCTTCAGGACGCCTGCAGTGCTGCCTGACTGATCGAATTCAGAAACTCGAAACTCAAATCCGCCGGCAGTGGCCGCCAACAGTGAAGGTGTGCCCCACGTTTGAAAACGAAAGAAATCGTCCAGTATACTGTCTGGCAGCGACAGAACCGCAGTTTCGGACAGTTGACCGCTGGTGTCCTGCGTCAGCAGGGACAGGGCTGCAGTAGCGCTCACTGATTTGCTGAGCAGCAGCACATCCGCACGCCCATCCCCATTGCCGTCTGTCTGCACCAGCCACCCGCTGTTCGGCACGGGCAGAGCAATCTCTTGCGCAAACGTACCGTCACCCTGGCCCGGAAGAATTGTGACAAAACCTGGATAGGCACTCGGATAGTACGAACTGACCAGGTCAACTTTGCCATCTGCGTTGATGTCAGTGATCAGGTCATCGATGTCAGCACGTGCTGTGGTGGAGAATGTCGGAACGAACTGCCCTGCGGCGTTTTGCAGTAATACCTGAATCCGTCTGTACGCGACACCTGGACGGACGTAGTCGTCCTCACTTATCAGCAGATCCTGTCGCCCGTCCCCGTTGATGTCCGCCGGACGGCAGCGAATGTCAGAACCTGTGCTGGCGATCGCGGTGGAAAACAAGAACCGGCCCGTGCCATCTCCGGTAGCCACTCCGACGTGCGTTTGCCCGGACTCAACGTGGAACAGCAGGTGGACAAAGTCCATCCTGCCATCACCATTCATGTCGGAAAAATTTGTTTGGTCAGGTACATTGAGGCCATAATAATTATCAGCGTAGTATGTGGAGTCGGCAACGATGGTCGGCTGTCCATTCGAGTCTATTCTGACGGCCTGGATCTGTGAACCACGGAACAATAATAGTTCATCAGTACCGTTCTGATCGATGTCGATAACCGTTGGTTCAGAGTACCCGAGGTCCAGCGACGGTCTGCGAACCTGCACCGCTCCGGAATTGTCCAGCTCAATCACTTTCAGCTTCCTGCGATGATCGCTGCCGGAACCTGTCATGATGACTTCTTCCCGCCCGTCGCCGTCAAAATCACCGGTCATCACTTCTGGTTGTCGCAATGGCAATGGTGCCGCCTCAGTCTCCACGTACGTCGGTTGCGCATGGTATTGAGCATTGCCCGGCCTGTAGAGTGGCTGACCACTGAGATCCCGTATGTCGCTGTTCGGAAGCAAATTGACTCGCAAGGCCCCGCGACCCTGCAACCCCTGCACCTCAACCTGCCAGGTTGCTCCGGAACCTGTCACCGCCAGCGACTGCCACGTGACGTCCCCTGAGAAGCGTTCGACCGCAAAATCTGCAGCATCAACACCATTCACGACCTCACTGAACGACACTATGAATATCGCTGGCGATCCCTGTATTGAAGTGGAACCCCAGATGTGATTGACCCACGGAGCCGGGTTACCTGCCGACAGCAAACAGCGACTTTCCAGAGCATCCGCCTGCCACGATGACCGACGCCTGCGACGTCCGCCCGGACCAGCCAGTACCTCACGCAGACTTCTAAACAACACGGAAATGCGATGCTTGTCGTTCATGATGGTATCCGGGACAAATAAGGCCACATGCACAATCGGCTTGTGGTGATGTGTATACCCCGCAGGGACTTTGATAAGAGAGAGATTATGGTTAGAGGCGTTTCTGATCAAGTTTGACGCCAGCAAAAAACGCCAGTCCGCTGTCTTAGGTCGGGCAAAACATTCGGCACGCCGTTGCTGAAGCGGCGGGTTGCAGAGTGCGTATGTGTGCAGACCGCGCAAAAAAATCCGACGGTCACCGCGACCGTCGGATTCAGATTTCAAAAACATGCAGACCAAACTGAACTCAGCCAGTGATCTGAGCGTCCGTTTCCGGAGCAGCATCGTTATCGGCATCAAACCACTCTTCACGGAACTCAATGCGTTTCCGCGTCTTCATGGCCAGATTGGCGGTGAGTGCCATGATCGCGTCTGCCATCGCCACGCGACCATTGCACCGCAGCTCCTGCCAGCCCTTGCCGTTGCGCAAGCAGTAGCAGAAATGCTCCATCTCTTCCCGATACCCGCGGCTGACTTTGTCACCCACTGCGCCCTTGGCCATTGCGGCACCGGCTGACGGGGCGGCCGTGTTGTAGGAATCCAGCACCGGGCCACCCCCGGCTGAGCTGTCCAGCACCCACAGACGCTGCTCCAGCCCGCCACCGCTGCCAGGACTTTGTTCCTTGTACAGCAGCGCTTCCTTTTCTTCCTTCATGATCAGAGTACCGCGGCTGCCAAATACGGTTTCGCCGTAGAACTCGAGGCGATTCGTGTTGATCGAAGAATAGGTCACAATCGCAATGTCATTCTGATCCTCTTTGTAATGCTGACCGGGGAATTCAAAGGTCACGTAAATGTGGTCAGCAATGTCGCGGTCGTCGTCCCAGTTTTCCTTTGGGCCGACACCCTTCACGCCGTAGAAATTTTTCTGGCCATAGCCCTGCACCGCCAGCGGATGGACCTTGCCCAGGAAAATGCTGGCTGCGTCCATCTGGTGACTGCCCAGCTCGGCCATCAGGCCACCACCAGTCTTGTTGTACAGACGCCAGTCCACCAGTTGCCGCGCGCTGTCATAACCCAGTGCCTTCAGACGACCTTCCTTCTCCAGCTTCAGCAGATGTTCCTTGTCCTTCTTCGCTTCGGCACCACGGTCCCATTTCTTCCAGCTGTCACTGCCGGGGAAACTGTTGTTGCGATGCCACTGAGCCCGGATGAACTTGATGTCCCCCAGCAGGCCCTGGCGAATCAGCGAGTTGGCGTTGTCGTAAAGCACGCTGTAATGTCGCTGATGTCCGACTGCCAGCAGCAGCCCCTTCTTTTCGGCCGTCCGAATCATCTGCTTGCATTCGGTGACGTTGTGCGCCATCAGTTTCTCGGTCAGCACGTGCAGACCGGCTTCCATACAGGCGAGGGCAATTGGGGCGTGCTGGCTGAGCGGCACTGCAATCACCACCATCTCCAGCCCCAGCGCATCCTTGTCCTTCAAAAGAGCTTCGTGGTCGCCATAAACCTTGATCTCGCTGGCTTTGGCCTGCCCCAGCTTTTTGTTCAGACCAATACGCACTTCCGGATGACTGCCCTTGAAGGTACGTTCGATGTTGGCCGGACGCGGGTCAGCTACCGCCACAATTTCCATGAAGTCCGAAGGATGCTCAGTGATCAGCACGTTGGCTTCGTCACCGCAGCCAATGAAGGCCGCCTTCACCGGCGCACCATTCAGCTTTTCATAATTGAAGTACAGGGCACCCAGGCCCGCACCACCGGCTGCCGCTGTTTTCAGCAGCGCACGACGGGAAAACCCCACGGCCTCATTAAAGTTGTCCTTGCCAATCTCATGCTGTTCCGGCGTAATGTCCATCTCTGTCACTCCCAAAAATCGACGCACCAGAACATCGTGGCTGATGCGGATTGTTTTGTGCTGGAAAAACCGCGTTTGTTTGTCCGAATGTTCAGGCTGTTCGGCGGGTACCCTTCAGCAGAGCCCGCTTCACACGAAATGTTGCCAGCAAACTGTCCAGTCCGAACCACATCCCCGAAGGAATGCAGGCCAAAGCCAGCAGCGCCAGAACCTCAATCAGGTTTTTGTTCACTATGAAACTGTGCTCGGGGCCTGGTGTTTCCGGGACACCAGGGAGCGGAGGCATGGCCAGATAAAAGCCGAAGATCATCATGGCAGCCGAGAATGCCGCAAACCGGGTGAACAGGCCGCTGATCAGCAGCAGACCCAGACCCGCAAGGCCGGCAATTGTCATCAGATCCACAACCTTCAGTACATTGAGAGGATCCTGCAGAGGCCCGC
>Ga0209990_10000717_pt1 | contig 31698 bp, 25 predicted proteins | sample NOAtaG_6_FD_187304 | JGI IMG/M metagenome (GOLD analysis project Ga0209990, IMG submission 187304) | Freshwater lake microbial communities from Lake Erie, under a cyanobacterial bloom - NOAA_Erie_Diel5S_2200h metaG (SPAdes) (version 2) | ecosystem: Environmental > Aquatic > Freshwater > Lake ...
TTTCATTTTTTCGCTGATGCTCAAAGATAACTATCTATCTGATTTTCAGCAAAATTGTTGTGACAAAGTAGAGTTAAAGATAAACTTAAACCAGAACATCACCAATGCGTTGCTTACCGATCTTTTAGTATTTTTAAGTCTCTCAGAAAAATGAACTCCAGTCTCAAACTTATCGACAACTCCTCAAGTGAATATAGCCTAGGGGAATGTCTAAAAGATTTATTGAAAGACCCATCGTTTTCGCAGGTGGCGGTGGCAACCGGCTACTGGGATTTACCCGGAATGGTATCCATTTACAGCGAACTCAAAAGTTTTCTTGAACGGGGCAAGACCTCTTTTCGCTTGATCCTTGGTGAAGAACCGTCCGCACGAGCTTACCAATTGAGGCGCCCGGCTACCCAAGACCCTAATTTCCCGGAAAAATATCTAAAACGTGATTTAGAAAACTTACAGCTTAAAGAAGAATTTCAAAAGGTTGTAGACTTATTAGGCAAATATTTACGAAATGAAGGCGATTCCAAACTCCAAATTAAAGTCTACAAGAAAAACTTTTTGCACGCCAAGTGCTACATTCTTGGTAGCGATGAAGAAAACGCTGTCGGCATCATTGGCAGCTCAAATTTTACCAAGAAGGGTTTGTTTGGCAATCTTGAGCTCAATCAATTTGAAAACAATAACGCGACCGTAAACTTTGTCCGCAAGAATCTTTCGCAGCACCCTTCGCATCGAAGCTGGTTTGAAGATTTGTGGAACGAAAGTGAAGATTGGTCGGGTTTATTCAAGGAAGAAGTGCTGGTACTCAGTAAGCATGGCAACGTTTGCTACAGCCCTTACGAAATGTACATCCATGCGCTCTACAGAATATACGGGCAAGACTTACTTGATGAAAAGGAAAATCGCATAGATCCAAACGATCCTGCATCTGGCAAGCCACAGCTCCTTCGGTTTCAAATCCAAAATGCGAACCTGCTCATTAAAAAGCTAGAACGTCAAGGCGTTGCAATGTTATCTGACTCCGTGGGCTTGGGTAAAACATATACCGCAATTAAAGTAATCGAATATTTTTTCCGTCTCAAAAACCAGCGTGTGGTAATTGTGTGCCCGGCAGGATTGATATCGCAATGGGAAAAAGCGTTTGCGGAATTCAAAATCGAAAACCCGCCACGCATTTATAGCTTACAAGATGTAAACAAAATCAATCAGATAAGGGACGACCTCAAGGACATTCCCGTAGGGTTATTCGTGTTTGACGAAAGTCACAACCTGCGTTCGGCTGGCGGCTCACGCTTTGATGTGTTTATCAAATGGCGCCAGGAGAATAAAAGCGCAAAGACACTGTTGCTTACTGCCACGCCCATCAACAACCAGCTCTCTGACCTTACCAACCAAATCATGCTTGGGTCGGGCGGAGACATTTTTAAACTCGGAAGATTCTATGACCGCACGCGGCAAAAATACTTTACGTTAAAAGAACGCCTTGAACTGCTACAGGCCGATATGCGTAGGCAAGCAAGAGAAAACCATGCTATCGACTATCCTGCCATCAAAGAACAACTTACGCCACTGTTAAACCGGTTTATCGTAAGGAGAACCCGGCAAGGCATTGAAAAAGAATATCCGGATGGATTAGAGATCAACAGTAAACTTCAAAAGTTTCCAAAATCATACCCCGATAATTTGGAATACGAAGTTTCGAATCAGTTTAAATCACGCTTGCTCAAGATTGCGGAAGCCAGCCCTGAACTTTCTAATGCGTATCAGTTTACAATTAACAGCCTTGCAGAATTGGAATTTCTGGCGCATCCATTCGATTTGTTTACACATTATAAAGAACGTGACCAACCCGTTCATTCATCACTGGAAGTTTTGTACACCGGCATTTTATCGTTCGGCTTTCCCTGCTATAGATACAATATTTACCGATATGCCTATTACGCACGCGAGCGCAGCAAGTTGGAATTGAACGTAGATGATAACCGCGAACTCTCCCGACAGATTGGTATCTATGGAATCTTCCGCACGATCTTCTTAAAGCGTTTAGAGTCTTCGCTGCACTCGATCGTACTGTCGCTTAACAGCTATGAACGAAAACTGCTCGACTTTAAAGAAAAGATTAACCGCTATAACAAGATTGTATCGGTCAAAAATCTGGCCTTCCTTAACAAGGCTATTGAGGCCTATAATGAAGAATCGGCCGATGAAGATGAACTTGACTTCGACATTGAAAGCTTTGAACAGGAAAATGGTGAGTTCATTTCCCTTCCGGCAGATGAGGGTGTATTCAATGTGGCTCAATTGAAAAAGGACATCGAACGGGATTTATTGGTATTGAAAATATTGAAAGAACAGCTTGCGCTGCTGGTAGAGAAAGATGATAAGATTCAAGTACTCGCGAAAGAACTCAATACCAATGACGATAGAAAAGTATTGGTTTTTACGTATTTCAGCGATACGCTGACTTACCTAAAAGATAACCTACCCAAATACTTGGTCAAAAACAGAAATGTGGAATTCGCGTTGGGCAACAAAGCGGAAATCGAAAATTATGCCAAGCGGTTTGCTCCGGTTTCAAAAAAGTATTCGCTAAAGGCAGACGAAAAAGAGATTGATTATCTGATTGCCACCGATAAACTATCCGAAGGCCAAAACTTACAAGACTGTGGTATCATTATCAACTACGACTTGCATTGGAATCCCGTACGCATGATTCAGCGCAACGGCCGCATCAACCGATTAGGCTCTGTTCACAATGAAATCTTTATTAAGAACTTCCGCCCCACCGAACAATTAGAAAGCTACCTGCAATTGGTGCGAAAGCTGGAAGACAAAATTAACCTGATCCGCTACACCATCGGCTCTGATCAGTCTGTGCTGGATGAGGAGCCCATACCAATCGATTTTACAGAAGACTTATACAGCCGCAATGAAAAGAAACGGCTGGAAGCATTCAAAAAAATATTTGAAACATCTGAGCTACTGGCGGCAGAAGACCTGTTTATGGACGACCTGCGGGAATTTGACAGGAATGAGAAATTTGATGAAGCCTATAAAGAAAAAATTCGACACCTGCCCCGCGGAAAATGGGGCAAAGTACAAATGCGGAAAGAAGAAGATGAATACGTTTACCTGGCGCATTTGATGGACGACAAAGATGAAGCCGGTTACTTCATCTCTTTTGAGAAAGACCGCCTGATGGAGCAGTTAACCACGGCCGAAGGGTTGCTGGCCATTAAAGCAAGTAGCGACCAAAACGAGCGGTTTACAGATACCTTTAAAGATAAACCGCGCGTAGAAGAATTGATTTCTAACTCAACTATTGGTTTTGATATTGGTGATGAAGACCCCGGCACTGAGCTTACCACCAAGCTCAACGAAGCCCTGGTTTTTGCGCTACAAAAAATGCAAGAGTACGGTACCCCGCTGGAGGATGTAGAGCGCGTGTACAAATGTGGTATAGAGAGTAAGAATGCCTACATCAACCGGCAATACCAAAAGAAACTCCGGCTCATTAACCGCCTGCAGCGAAGAAACAAACATGTAGACAGCAGTATATTTGGCGACCTGATCTTGCTGGCTCGCAGCTGGAATCCTGAAGAAAAAACGGAGCGGCCGCCCATTGCTGAGATTTTACAAATTTTTGCGTAATGAAGGTAGAAGACTTTAACACCCTCCTGAGTGAGTTAGATCATAACCCCGGGCGCGAGCAGGTAATGAAAACGGCTCTGGCTTTCTTAGAATGGATGGCCATTAAACCAGCCAAAGACGGAAAAGGCAAGCTATTGGCCCCGAAAAAAGAAGAACTCAAAAAATACCTTATCCGCCACCCGATCACCAACCAATTTCAACTTTACAAATTATCGGCTGAAGAAGAACCCATTACCGTTCGCTTTGCCTTTCTTAAAAAGTTTCGCAAAGACCAAATCACCCAACTCATTGATAAAGAAAGTATTGTTCATTTTCAGGGTGCGCCTCCCATTATTCAAACCTTGCCCTCGGCACCTGCCTACACCTTTCACATCGTAGCGCCTGCCGAGCAAAACCGATTATACATTGTACTCAACAAAGGCGATCAAAAGCGCATTGTTTCCTTCCGCAAAAAGCTAACGCAAACGCAGTTTCAAAAGATTGTGCCGCAGTGGCAAGGCATGGGCACCAAATCAAAACCCGAAATTGCCGAACAACTCTGGAAAAGCCTCGACATCAAAGAGGTAAACAAGGAGTTTTATAAACAGATCAAAGAACAGTTTGATGCGCTGGTCGGTATTGCCAAAGCACAAGCTCCCAAAACAAACGAAGAGGAAGCCAAGCAATTTGCCGTGCGCCTCATTGGCCGCTACATCTTTTGCTGGTTTCTGAAAGAGAAAGGAATCATCAGCGAGAGACTTTTGGCCTCCTCTACTATTCAGGCGCATAAGAAAGATTTCTTCCAAAAGTACCTCTATCAATTATTCTTCAATACACTCAATGAAGAAGTGCCCAGCCGCAATCCCTTTAAAGGCGAAGGCGGGTTGGAAGAATTGTACGATACCATTCCTTACCTGAACGGAGGTTTGTTTGAAAAACACCCTGAAGACAAACTCTTTGGTGTACTTGATCTCAACGCGTGGCTCGTTGCCTTTGTGCACGTACTCGAAGATTTTGATTTCACGGTAGACGAAAGCAGCAGCCAATACCAGCAGGTAGCCATTGACCCCGAAATGCTGGGCCGCATTTTTGAAAACCTGCTGGCAAGCCAAAACCCCGAAACCGAAAAGATGGCCAACCAGCGCAAAGCCTTTGGTGCATTTTATACCCCACGCGAGATTGTGGATTACATGGTGAACCAGGCGTTGAAGAGTTACCTCGAAGAAGCCTTGTTACCGAAAGACGAAAGTGCCTCGGTAGCAGAAGAGCCATTGGTAGAATACAAAGGCACCTTGTTTCAGGATATGGAGCCGAAGCAAACGCTGCTCAATTTTGATCCTGCCAAGAAGGCTATTGCCGACCAGCGCAGAAAGCGGCTGCAAGAGCACCTCGATAAATTCTTTAGCCCCGATTGTGCCAGCCACCCGTTTGACAAAGGCGATGTGCCGCTGGTGCAGCAGAAACTAAGCGAAGTAAAAATATTAGACCCCGCCTGCGGCTCGGGGGCGTTCCCCATGGGTGTGCTGCTACGCCTGATGGAGCTGCGCCAGTTACTAGGGCACGGACATAGAAATAACTACGATTTAAAAAGCGAGATACTGAGCCGCAACATATACGGAGTAGACATTATGCCCATGGCCGTGGAGATAGCGCGACTCAGGGCGTGGCTAAGCTTGGTATTGGAAGCAGAGTATAAACCACAAGACCACAAAAATAATTTTGGAGTTAGCGCCTTGCCCAACCTCGATTTTAAATTTGTTTGTGCCAATAGTTTGATCAACGTTCCCGAAGATGAGTACGTCACCAACATGGCGGTAAATGATATTGCACTTTTTGAAAAACTTACAAGCCAATACTTCAGCGCGTCCCGCCATGAAAAAGTCACTTTAAAAGAGCAAATCAAAGAAACGATCAATTCGATCACGCAGATACATGACATTGCTATTGATAGGTTAAAACTGGAAGTAACACGCCAACAAAAAAGTGGAGATAAAGGCAAAGTAAAGAAAATGCTGAAGAGCCAAGAAGATTTTGAAAAGCAGCATAAACTTTGGCAGAGCTATAAGAATATTTTCGAAAATAAAACAGTTGGTTTTTTCACGATCCGATACTTTTTTCCGTCCGTGAGAAATGCTTTTGATGTGGTAATTGGAAACCCGCCTTATGTGCAAATGCAAAAAGACGGAGGCAAACTTGCCGATCAATTGAAAGATGCAGATTATGAAACTTATGAAAGGACTGGTGATGTTTATGCTATTTTTTACGAATTGGGATTTAAGCTTCTTAAATTAGGCGGCACGCAGGCGTTTATTACTTCAAGCCAATGGCTAAAAGCTAATTACGGAAAGTCATTAAGGAGATTGTTTACTAAAAAGAACCCCCTGATATTAATTGAATTGGGGCCAGACGTATTTGAAAGTGCAACTGTCGATACAAACATATTAATTATCCGAAATGAGGTAAATGAAAACTGTTTGAAGAGTGGTGTTATAGAACGGGGAGAACAACTTGAAAACTTAGTTCGCTTAGAGCTTAGGCCAGTTGGACGACAAACGGAAGAACCTTGGTCAATTTTGGATCCAATTAAAGACCGAATTAAAAATAAAATCGAAGGCAACGGTATTAGGCTTAAAAATTGGCCATTGAAAATTTTTCGGGGTGTATTGACAGGCTACAATGAAGCATTTATTATAAACGAAGAAAGAAGAAAAGAACTTATTGCAGAAGACAAACGTAGTCAGGAAATAATCAAGCCGATGTTGCGAGGCCGCGAAATAGAGGCATATGTTACCAAATGGGATGGAGGGTATTTAATCAACTCACATAACGGTGTCAAGGCTTTGAATCTAAAACCTATTGATATAAATAAATACCCTGCCATCAAGAATCACTTAGACTTGTTTATCTCAGAAATAAGTAAAAGATCTGACAAGGGAGATACGCCTTATAATCTTCGTAATTGTGCCTATATGGAAGAATTTGACAAGAAGAAAATTGTCTGGGCGGAACTCTCTGATAAGCCAAAGTTCACCTTAGATGTTGATGGTTTTTACCCAAATAAGACATTATTTTTTATGGTTGGGGCAAACCTTAAGTACTTGGTCAGCATTTTAAACTCTAGTCTAATTCTTTGGTACTTTGAGCAGTGTGCCGCAAAATCTGGAATGGGTACGACATTATGGTCAAAGAACAAAGTTGAGGAAATACCGGTGCCTCAAATTGAGAACAATAGCAGAAAAAAATTCGATACTATAGTAGACAAAGTTCTCAATGCTAAAATAAATTATAAAGATTCCTCAGCTCTTGAAAAACAAATTGACATTTTAGTTTACAAACTATATGACATATCATTCAATGAAATAAAATCAATTAACCCTGATTTTTGGTTGAGCGAGGAAGAGTATGATAATTATAAACTGGAGTAGCGATGGCCACGGTGGTGAGAAATAAATTTTCAGAAGAAACACACCCATGGAAAAAGGAAATACCACCAGGGCGTGAGAAAACTTGAGGTCGCAATTTGCGTCCTCAAGTTGGGGAGGCACGCGTTATCCACCCTTCGCCTTCACCGAACAAGGCGTGGCTATGCTCAGGGCATCCTCTTATCTCCCCGCAAAATCTCCCGTCTCGGAGATTCTGTCGGAAATCATAACACCTAAGGTCGCCTAACTCAAGCGTGCGGTTGGGCAACGAGTCCTTTGGCAGCCAGGATTCCAGCTCCAATACATCTGCTACATTCGCGTTGGATTGGATGTAGCCAATCAACTCTCCGGCTTCGCATATTTCTTTATCGCGCTTCAACAGGGTTATTCGCCCAGGCACCCGGCTTACCAGCGTTACCGGGGCTGGGTCAGAAGTAATCACCACTTCGGCAACCAGAATGTCCGGGTATTTAATGAATCAGGAGGCGGCCAGCAGCGCCAGCATCACCAGAAAAATGACCGTGATGCCCCACCGCACCAGCCCATGCGGCACCTGGCTGATAATCTCCTGCACATCATTACTTCGGATTTCAATTTGCTTTTCGGGCTCCATTGGCAATCAAGGTACGTGAAAAATTCTGGTCGGCAGCCATTTCAGGCCGTGGCAAGCGTAACCCCATGGCGCAGCACTTCGCCCACAAAAGGATTATTGGCTGGAGTATCGTCCAGCGCAAAAGTATGCACTTCAAGGCGAGGATACTTGGAAACCAGGTGAGCAATCGGTGCGATATCAGCCGTGCCGCAGCCAACAAAGCGCTCGTCCCAAATGGCCAGGTCAATATCGCTCGTTGGGTTGGGGTGCCCTTTGGCATACGAACCAAAAAGCACCACGCGCGCAGGCGCATAACCGGCTGCCAACAGGGTGGAAACAAAACTCTCCACAACGTTCATCATCATATTTTGATGAATCACTCTTGTCCGACTAAATAGTCAAAAAGGTGGAGATTAGGCCACCCTTTTTATGTCATTTTTGTGGTTGCACCCAACATCAATGACATGGATAAAGGTAAAAAATTTGTCGGACAGCCGATACCGGCTCAAATTATTTCTTGCATCCCTAAAAACGAAGTTCAGCTTACATCGAAAGCTCACCTTGCATGTAGGCAAGTCGTGGCAGATGCGCGGTGCTGTTGGTAAGGTGAAATGAAATATCTCCGTTTGGATCTTTTCGGATCAGCTGGGCTAACCTGCATCTCTTTACCGCCTGTTCATCGAATAACTAAACGGGAACTCGATGAACGTATGCCTTTAGAACACCGGTAGAAGAATGGCGCACGGCCAGTTTTTTCCAATCCGAGGTTTTTAGTCTTTTGACGTACTGCGTCACACTGAGTAGAATGCGTGTTGGTTTTAGTTTGGTGAAAGGCCTGTCGCGCTTACTTTTCGATTGTGGGGCTTTCAACTCAAAGTCGGTGAGGGAAACACGGTGCGATTCGGGTATCTGCGCCACGAAGGTGATCGATAGCCGGTCAAGATCGCGCAGCAACCCCAGGTCGCGCCTGTAAAAAGCATCGAAAACAACCCATTGGAACGGGATTTTCAATCTTCTCTTCATATCGACAATAAGGTCGAGGGCAATGTCAATTTTGCTTTTGTACTTACAATGCTCATGGGGAACACCAACTTTATCCAACCTCTTTTGGTCATCGATCCAACTTTGGGGCAGGTACAGAACCGATTTGACAATGTTCACCAACGCACCACCAATCAAGGCCGCAAAAACACCCACCTGGCAATTATCTATCTTGCCCGTAGCACCACAGTATTGTCTGGTAACACCTGCCGATTGATCTCCTTTTTTTGGGTATGCCCGATTCGTCCATGATCAGGCACAAGTTGGCCACCGCGTTTATGCGTTCGACCAGCTTATAAAAATGGGTGGCAACCAGGTCGCTCACCGCAGTTCAATCCCATTTGGAGTCAGAAAGAAAATGATTCAGTGCCTGATGATCGGACTTGCCAAGAGACCGCGCAATGACCTGTAAGTTCTTTCGGGGCGAACTCAGAATGCCCTGAACTACCCATCGGGCTTTACTGAAGAGAGACTTTTTCCTATCTACGAACGGTTTCCGAAAGGATGTCAAAAAAACCATCAGCCTTTCGGCCGATTGGCCTAAAGCATTAGTTTTTTCATCCTTTTTTAAGTTTTGTTTTTTGAAACGCCCCTGGTCTTTCTCGTCCCAAGGGCGTTTTCTTTTCTGGCGCAAGAGACAAATAATCAACAACTTACTGAAATTTTTTCTCTACTTTCGTGTATCTGACAAAGTAGGGTTAAGTTGTTAACTTACTTTTAGTTGAGAATGAATTACGAAAAGTCCCTATCTCTCTACAGAAATGACAAAACACTTCAACTGTTAAGAGCTGAACATTTCCCACTGCTTATATCGTTTATTCATTTGGCCTTTAAACAGCAGAACAGGATTTCCTATACACAGGGAGAGTTACAAAGCATACTTAATGACTTTATTTATTCACTCGAAAGACAGGGCATAACAGATTACACCCAATCATCCGGTGATTATCTTCAACGTTGGGCACAACATGGATACTTACGTAGATATTATGAGTCAGCAACTGATGAACCCGTTTATGAACTTTCCCCAGCTACAGAAAATGCATTAAAATGGCTCGAAGATCTAAACAAGCAACAATTTGTAGGGACACACAGTCGCCTAATTCAATTTTTCAATTTACTTCAGCAGATTGTAAACAATACATCTGGTCCATACGAACGAATTCAAAAATTACGAGAAGAACGAAGCAAGATTGACAAAGAAATAGAACAGATACAAAAAGGCAATTTCGTTCGTCCTTCAGAAACTGAAGTAAAGGAAATCTATTTCCTAGCGGAAGAAACAGCAAAGCGCTTACTTTCAGACTTCCGGCAAGTGGAAGAGAATTTTAGGGAATTAGATACTCAAACAAGGCAGACTATTATAAAAAGCAATCTAACCAAAGCCGATTTGCTTGATAGCATTTTTAAACAGCAGGATTACTTATGGAACACAGACCAAGGAAAAAGTTTTCGAGCATTTTGGGAATTCTTGATGAGCGAACAAATGCAAAATGAATTGGAGACTTTACTTGAAAAAATAAATGCCCTGCCTGCAATACAAGAAATAAAAAAAGAACAGGTCGTTGATCGCATTAAAACTAACCTTGTTGAAGCTGGAGATAAAGTAAATCGCAGCAATGATGGACTGATAGAACAATTGCGAAAGTATGTTGAACAAAAAAATCTTTCTGAAAGCAGACATATTTTACACAACATTGAGACTATTGAAAGTCTGTTGATCGATTATAAAGAAGAAGTCAATACACATGAAACTTGGATAGAAATCAATGGACTTTTCAAGCCGGTATTAACAATGGAACGACCACTTTTCAGCCCGCCCATAAAAGTTGCTTTTGAAAAAACCGCCATAGAAGATGGGCAGGCTGGTGCTGATACTGATGTATTATTTGAACAATTTTATGTGGATATAGAAGAATTGCGAAATAATGTGAAGTCATTACTGCGAAACAAATCACAGGTAGCATTATCTGAATTGTTAAGCCATTATCACCCCACCAAAGGTATAACTGAAATATTGGGGTATATACAACTTGCAACAAACGATGAGAAGCATGTTGTGAATCGAGAAGTGCAAGAAGAATTAATTGTGGAAAATCAAGAAAGCGGAAAGACCTATCGGTTACAAGCGCCTCTAATCATTTTTAATCGTTAAGAGATGCGTAAAGAACATTCATTAAGCCTTATAGCACTCTTAAAAGGCATTGTGTATGACCATCAAAGGGAGGTATGGGAGAACTTATTACAATATGAACATGATATAAAGAAATATTTCTCGCCCTTGGGTCTTGATTTGTATATTGATAAAAGCGAGGGTTTCGGTTTTTTAAAACAAATTGATTGGAGCGAAGAAGAAACTCCGTTGCCTAAACTCGCGGAAAAAAGGCCACTTAATTTTCTAAACTCCTTACTCTGCATCATGCTCCGAAAATATTTATTGGAACACGATGCACAAGGAGGAACCGTCCGCACAACAATTACTGAGCAGGAAATTATCAATCGAGTAAAAGTATTTTTACCAGCTTCCTCCGATGAGGCAAAACAACAAGAAAAAATTATTGCAGCTATTAACAAAATAATTGAAATAGGTTTTCTACGAAAATTGAATGACAATGAGTATGAAATACACCGAATAATTAAAGGCTTTGTAAATGCAGACGTAATCGATGGCGCGCTTAAAAAGTTGCAGCAATATGCATCAGAAAGAAAAACTACTGATTAATTTATGTTTTAGTAATGGATACTTTGTTTGATTCTTTGAACCTAACTTTTTCCGGTTTTCGGCTTCAATACCTTGAAGTCCTCAACTGGGGGACTTTTAATAAAAGCCGCTGGAAGATACAGCCAAATGGACATAATGCATTACTCACAGGGGATATAGGCTCGGGTAAATCTACATTAGTAGATGCGTTGACTTGCCTCTTAGTTCCTCATAACAAAATTGTATTCAATAAAGCTGCCGGGGCAGAAGGTAAAGAGCGTAACCTGCTTAGCTACGTGAGAGGTGAATTCAAAAAAGAAAAGGAAGAGCTAACGAAGGTTGCCAAAAAAGTATATATACGTCCAGACGATAATACTTATACCGTTATCATAGGCAATTTTTATAATGAGGGATACAACGAAACCATTTGCTTAGCACAATTATTTTGGATTGGCAAAGATGGAAAAGTGGAAAAGTTATTAATGATAGGTACCTCTCCTCTTTCTATCACTACACATTTCAGTGGCTTTACTGACATTAATGAACTAAGAAAAAAACTCAGGAACATTGAAGGCATTCAATTATTTAATGATAATTTCTTTCAATACAGTGAGCAATTCCGCAGGCATTTTGGAATGAATAGTGAAAAAGCTATTGACCTGTTCTACCAAACCGTATCCATGAAATCCGTTAGCAGTCTCACAGATTTTGTGCGCGAACAAATGTTGGAACGGACTGATGTGAGGGATCAAATTGCTGCCTTACTTAAACGTTTTGATGACCTTAATAAAGCTCATGCAGCCGTTGTGAAAGCCCGTGAACAATTTCAAATATTAAAACCATTAACAGAGGCCAGCATTGAGTACGGTAACATCACTCGTGAAATAGAAGACATTGAAGCTATGTTAGGCTGTGCGCCTGCTTGGTTTGCTGAAAAGAAAATCATTTTACTTCATGATGCTATTGAAAAAGCACAAGGTGAAATTGAAAAAGAAAGTCAAAAGCAACAACAATTGTCAAGAGATCTCAATGACCTAGAAAACAAAAAGCAGGCTATCCTTCAGGATATTGCCAACAACGGTGGAAAGCGAATTGAACAAATCTCAGAAGAAATTAAACGCCACGAACAAGATAAAGAGGACAAGCGGAAGGCATTTGGTGATTACGAGAATTTAGCACTAAAGTGTGGATTAAAGAAAGCTGAAAATGAAAAGGAATTTCAATCGAACATAAGCAAAGCAAATGAACGTAACCAACAATGCGAAGCGAAGGACATAGAACTACGCGAAAAACGAGACAATCTTATCAGCGAACTACGTAAACAGGAGACTGAGTATAAATCAGAATTGGAAGAATATCAATCATTAAAGGAACGTAAAACACAAATTCCTGCCTGGTTAGTTGGGTTCAGAACTCAATTATGCAACGACCTTCGAATAGATGAGGTTGATTTACCATTTTCAGGCGAATTACTAAAAGTGCCCGCTGAGGAAACAGAGTGGGAAGGGGCTATCGAAAAACTCTTGCACGATGTAGGAATTAGTATGCTTGTTTCCAAGATTCATTATAGAAGTGTCAGCAATTATGTCAATGACAATCCTTTGAGGGGCGCTGATGGGCGCGGTATTAAACTAACGTATCTCGAAGCCGATTTACAAAACATTATTCGTATAAGTAAGGATTTGGATAATGACAGTATTGCTTACAAAATTGAAATCAAACCTGATACCAATTTTTATGATTGGTTAGAAAACTACATCCAAAGAAGTTTTGGTGACTATATATGCACTGATGTGCAAGGATTGCAGCATGTACCATTTGGTATTACTCAACAAGGTTTAATCAAAAGTGGTAGGATACGCCACACCAAAGATGACAGACGAAGATTGGATGACAGACGTTATTATGTTTTAGGCTGGAGCAATGCTGAAAAAATAAAAGCATTGGAACTGTCAATTGAAAAACTTGAAACGATAATTAACAACATTAAAGCTCAAATAGCTTCAGTAGAGTCCACGGAGAAGGACAGTAGTAATTTGAAAACGTTATTGAGCACCATTCTCTTTTTGAAAGATTTTTCAAAAATCAACTGGCAATATCACGTAGAGAAAATATATGACCTTGAAAGAGAACGAAACGAGCTGCTTAGCAATAATGATAAACTTGCCTTGCTTGAACGAAATAAGGAAGAAGTAGAACAACAGATAACGGATACCAAAGAAAAAGATAGACAAGTCAGTGAGGAAATAGGAGGATTAAAGAATAGAGTACAGACTTACGAAACACAAAAAACCGATGCTGGCAATCAAACAGAACAAATATTACAAAGCATTAAAGCAAAATGGTATCCTGTTATAGATGAAAAACTACTTGATAAAAATATTACGCTTAGAAATGTTGATACCCGACAAGAAGAGTTCAGGAAGCAATTTCAAGGAGAAAGCGGGGAGTTAAAAAGACTTCGTGGAAAGCAAACCGGCTACCGCTCATCCATTGAAAGAAAAATGCGTGAAATCAAGGAGCACTCAAAAGCTGAGTACGATGAGATAAGCGAAAGTATTGATGCCCGAGCTGAGTATATGAAGAAGTACGAAAAATTAGTTTCAGAAGATTTGAAACGACATGAAGAGCGGTTCAAAAATGAGTTGAATAAGAATACCATAAATAGCATCGCTGTATTTGACAGCCAACTCCAAAAACATGAAAATGACATTAAGCAAAAAATAAAGACCATCAATCAGCATTTATCAACGATTGTCTACAATTCTACTCAAGACACATACATCACAATTCAAATGGATGCTGCGGCTAATAAAGATGTTAACTTGTTAAAAGAAGATTTGAAAAAATGTTACACACACTCTTTTAGCAGCAACAATGAATTATATACTGAAGAAAAGTATGAACAGGTAAAAAAGATTCTCGACCGCTTTGCTAGCATGGAAAATATTGATAGGGATTGGACTAGTACAGTTACGGACGTCCGGCAGTGGTTTGAATTCAATGCCAGTGAACGTTTTCGGGCGGACAATACAGAAAAGGAATTTTATGAGAGCTCAGGAGGCAAAAGTGGTGGACAGAAAGAAAAGCTAGCATATACCATTTTGGCAAGCGCATTGGCTTATCAGTTTGGTTTACAATTTGAAGAGAACAAAAGCCGTAGTTTTCGTTTTGTCGTAATTGATGAAGCCTTTGGACGTGGAAGTGATGAAAGTACCCGCTATGGATTAGAGTTATTTAAGAAATTAAATTTGCAACTCCTTATCGTTACTCCATTGCAAAAGATTCATGTTATTGAAGGACACGTAAACTCATTTCATTTTGTGAGCAATCGCGAGGGAAACAACTCCCAGATTAGCAATTTTACAAAAGAAGAGTATGAATTGGAAAAGTTTAAGCGAAACGGTGTTTTTCAAAAAGAGGATTAAGTATGATTACATCAGATGAAATAAAGAAACAAGCTGCCAAATGGTGGAAATCTTTCCTTCAAAGTTACATTTCAGGTGAACCCTTCTTTCCAAAAAGAATTAACCGTATCGGTAAAGTAAGGCCAACAGATGTTACAAGTCAATTTGAAACAATTCAATTACAGATTCAACAGCTATATAGTCAATCCAAGAGTAGCACAGGAAGTGGATTTATAGTGAAGACAGGCCATCAAAATTTCAGGCGAACGGGAACTCATGAATTACCTGAGTTCATTGAATTTGAAAACCAAGATGACTACATTTCTTTTGTTGGAAAGAAGAAAGACTGGCAAACATTTCTGAAAAATTATGCGCTTATTACCGAAACAATACCTTCATTAAAAGAGTGGTCTCTTCATAACTGTTTATGGTTATGTGATTCGGGGATAAACTGGAATGACATAATGAGAGTGTGCGAATACTTCAAAAAAAATCCTGTACCCAATCTGTATATAAGAGAATTACCCGTGAATACCCACACTAAATTCGTTGAGAAAAATCAGCCTTTACTCAAGGAATTGCTTGATTTTCTTATTTCAGATAGTATCGACAAGACAGAAAAACAGTTTGAAAAGAGATTTAATCTAAAATATTCTGAATCACAAGTTCGCTTCAAAATTCTTGACAAGGAAATTAGCCAAAATTTGTTTTCAGGAATTGACGACCTGGCAATTCCAGTAAGTCAATTTGAAACACTGAAATTACCAATCAAAATGGTGTTGGTTGTAGAAAACAAGACAACTCTCTATACGACATTTACCCTTCCTAAAATGGATAAAGCGATAGCAATTTTTGGTCAAGGTAATGCGGTACTTAACATTAAAAAAGCATCTTGGCTCGGTGAAATGGAAATCTTGTATTGGGGCGACATTGACGTTCAAGGATTTGAAATACTATCAAGACTCCGAGAACATTTTATACACGTAAAGAGCATTCTAATGGATAAAGTAACCTTTGAGACTTTTTTTGAAAATGATAATGGTACACCGACCAATATTTCAACAAAACTAAACCTGACAGACCGGGAACAAGAACTTTATGATATTCTTAAAGCAAACAATTGGAGGCTTGAACAGGAGAAAGTACCTTTCGACTATGTGAATAAATATTTCTTAAATGTCTAGCGTGAATGTGACCTCAAATCGCACACACGTTGTTTGGCTGCACATACCCTGCACCTCAAAAGCCAGCCAATAAGTGTGCCTGTTTCACAGTACCCGACAAAGTAGAATGAAAAATGCCTCAACGGACGACCTGTGTTGTTCACCGGCAAATTTGGTTCGGTGCCGCGATTAACGAAGAGACGGTTTTTGTAAGCTCAGTCGCGTTATTGGATAATCAGTCGGACAGCTTGCCTCTATAAAAACATTGCCCAAATGAAAACCCTCAAAGCGCTCTCCATTATCGCCTGCCTGCTGGTTATTGCCGGGGCGGCTATGCACATTATACACGTGGAAGGTGGCCGGGTTACGCTGGTCACCGGCATCGCCTTGTTTTTCCTTTACCTCGGCCTGCAGTCGCGCTACGGTAAAAAGCAGTCTGCGCGGTAAAGAGGCTTTAATATCGCCCTGTGTGGGCGGGTTGCCTGAGTTTACTGCTCCCACACGGTAAACAATTCAGCCGCGGCATTTGAATCTTGCGGTATCATGCGGTAACTTGATCGCGAAAGCGCAACTACCGCTGCGCCCCGACCTTACCATGCACAGCACACTCAAATCGTATTTTCATGAGATCACCGGTGCGGGTGAGGAAAAGCTCGCGGCCCTCGCGCAGTACTTTGTGGAAAAACACGTGAAGAAAAACGAGTGGCTGCTGCGCGAGGGCGAAGTGTGTAAGTTCAACTACTTTGTGGTTTCGGGCTGCCTGCGCCTGTATTCGGTAAACCCGGCCGGCATCGAAAACACCCGCTACATCGCATTCGAAAAAAAATTTGCCGCGTCTTTCACCAGCCTCATTACGGGTCAGCCGTCCATGGAGTACATCCAAAGTCTGGAGAACACCACGGTGCTGGCCATCACCCGCCAGGATTTTTTCGACCTGGTGGAGCGCGAGCCGGCCGTGAACAAAGTCTATCGCCACATCCTGGAGTCGGCCTACATCACCACGCAAAAACGGATTTACGATTTACAGGGTGCCGATAGTCTCCACCGCCTCAAATGGTTGCTCGCCCAACAGCCCCGGGTGTTCGAGCGGCTGCCGGGCAAGATCATCGCCAGTTACCTGGGCATTACGCCCTACACGCTCAGCCGCCTGAAAGCCGATCTCAAAAAGTAAAACATTGCGGTAGAGCAATCTTTTTGTGGTGTAGCGGATGCAGCTTTGTAGCAGTGACGATTAAAACTATGCAAAGCCGAAATTTTGCCCCGGCCCGCAGGCCCGGGTTTTTGTGGATGGTGTGGATACTGGTGGGCGGATGTTTGCCGGTGTGGGCACAGGAAGGGCCGCCCAAAGTGCCGATTCCCGTGGAAGTGATGGCCGGCCACGACCGCCTGTTTTTTCAAATGGTGGTGAAAAAGAAATTCACCCCGGAAAGCCGGTTTGGTTTTTTAAGCGTGTCGGCCTTTTCAACTGCCTATGACAACAACTCCGATGACCTGGACATCGCCCTGCCGGTGTTGGTAAACTACACGTTCTACAAAGGGTTTGCGGTGGTGGCGGGTGCCACGGTGAACAATAAGGTGGGCGTGGGACCACAGGTGGGTGTGCAACATTCATTCGCCAACAAAGAGTGGGTGGCGGTTACCATCGCCACGCTCTTTTTGAACGAAAAGCGGAATGCCGAAATTTTCGGTATTTACGAATACAAACCGGCCCTCAGCGCCAAGGTGAATTTGTACACGCGGTTGCAGTTGCTGTACGCCCACAGCACCAGCGAAGACACGCATGCGCGCAGTTTTCTACAACTCCGGGCCGGACTGAAAATGAACGCGCTGAATTTTGGCTTGGGTGCCAACCTCGATCAATACGGCCCGGATAAAACGTATAAACCAAATTATGGAATTTTTGTAGGCTGGTCGTTCTTATAATTTCTACTTTTCGTCCCGTTTCGGTAGCGTCCGGATCGAGACCATTAAAAAAGCCCTTAAGAGAGTTCAAAAAACGTATAAACCAAAGCCATCATGAAAAACCGACTGTCGGTACAAGTCGCCATCGCCCTGCTGTTGGGCGGTGTTGCCGTGGTAGTGTTAATGAGCGGAATGAGCCACCCGGTGCCCCCGTACCGCGACCTGAACAAAAACGGCCGTATGGATGTGTATGAAGACGCCACGCAACCGGTGGAAGCGCGCGTGAACGACTTGCTGGCGCAAATGAACCTGGAAGAAAAAGCAGGCATGATGTTCATCAGCGGCACGCGTATCAACGATGACGGCTCGTTGGATGATGTGCCCGGCCAGGGCATGTTTGCCCGCATGCCACAGGCCAACAAATTGATCGAAGAAAAGAAAATCACGCACGTTAACATCTGGACTGCGCCCCCCTCGCGCCAGTTGGCCACCTGGAACAACAACGTGCAGAAGGCCGCGGAAAAATCTCGCTTAGGAATTCCGGTTTCCATCGCGTCCGACCCGCGGCATTATTTCAGCAACAACATCTTCGCCATGGCAGCCAATAATTTTTCGCAGTGGCCGGAGCAGTTGGGCTTTGCTGCGCTGGATGATGAGAAGCTGATGCGCCAGTTTGGTGACATTGCGCGGCAGGAATACCTGGCGGTGGGCATTCGGGTGGCGCTGCACCCCATGGCCGACTTAGCCACGGAGCCACGCTGGCCGCGTGTGAGCGGTACGTTTGGCGAAGACGCTAAACTTTCTGCGCGCATGGTGAAGGCGTACATCCTCGGGTTTCAGGGCGAGCAACTGGGTGCCACCAGTGTGGCCACCTTGACGAAACATTTCTCCGGTGGCGGCCCGCAGAAGGAAGGCCTCGATTCGCACTTTGAGTTTCACAAAGGCCAGGTGTATCCCGGCAATAACTTCAACTATCATTTAATTCCGTTCGAAGCTGCCTTTGAAGCGAAGACGGCATCCATCATGCCCTACTACGGCATTCCGGTAGATCAAACCAGCGAGAACGTGGGCTTTGGTTTCAACAAAGACATCATCACCAAATTGCTGCGCGAAAAATATAAATTCGATGGCGTGGTGTGCACCGACTGGGGTTTGATTACCGATGCGAACATGGGCCCGGCTGTGTGGCCCGCACGCGCGTGGGGTGTGGAGTCGCTCAGCGAAGCCGAACGTGTAAAGAAAGTGATTGATGCCGGGTGCGATCAGTTTGGCGGTGAGAGTAGGCCCGAACTTATTGTGCAACTGGTGAAGGAAGGAAAAGTTACCGAAGCGCGCATCGATCAGTCGGTGAGACGGTTGCTGCGCCAGAAGTTTGAATTGGGATTATTTGATAACCCGTATGTGGATGTGGAGAAAGCAACACAAATCGTAGGCAAGGCCGAGTGGAAGCATTTGGGCGAGGCTACACAACGCAGATCCTTCACCTTGCTGAAGAACGATAAAGCGATATTGCCATTGCCAGCGGGTAAGCGTAAAATCTTTGTAAAGAATGTAGATCCGAAAGTAGCTGCCAGGTATGGCATGGTGGTAAGCAAGCCCGAAGAAGCCGACTTTGCCATTTTGCGATTGTCGGCCCCGTGGGTGCCGGTGGAAACCAAGAACCCGTTTGCCCGTGGGTTTCACCATGGCGATCTGGATTTTAAAGGCGCACAGAAAGACAGTATTGTGCAGTTGCTGAAAACCGTGCCCACCATTGTTGATGTGTATCTGGACCGCCCTGCCGTGATACCGGAAATCAGTAAAGAAGCGAGGGGGCTATTTGTCAATTTTGGCGCCAGCGATGCCGCGTTACTGGATGTGGTTTTTGGTGCAGTCAGCCCCGAGGGCAAGTTGCCGTTCGAGTTGCCTTCGTCTATGGAGGCCGTGCGCAATCAGAAAGAAGACGTGCCGTACGATTCCAAAGATCCGTTGTATCCATTTGGATTTGGACTTCGGTACACATCGGCCAAAGCCAAAAAGTAGCGGCACATCTGCACCTTTTGTGCGGATGTGTAGCTCGGAAATTTATAGGATTATACCCAATCGGGTATAATATATACACATATCATAAATTTATACCCGATAGGGTATATTATTATTTTTATTTATTAAATTTATACCCGATAAGGTATAATTTATGGAACTAGCCAAGTTTATAAAAGACAAAAGGACTGATGCCGGACTCACGCAGCTTGATTTAGCGGGGAAGGCCGGTGTAGGTTTGCGCTTTGTGCGCGACCTGGAACAAGGCAAGGAAACCCTTAGGCTGGATAAAGTAAACCAGGTCTTACAGCTGTTTGGCTTCCAACTCGGGCCTGTGGAAATCGTACGCGGCAGCATCACTGCGAATGCCGATGCTCAGGATTTGCCCGGGGCGACTGTGCTTCGTTAAAAGAACGTGGAATGAGAAAGGCAGAGATCAAAATGCATGACATCCGGGCAGGCTGGCTCACCGAAGATGAGCACGGGTATCATTTTGCCTATGCCCCAGACTACTTGACAATGGAAGGAGCAAGGCCAGTAAGTCTAACCTTGCCGTTGCGCGAAGCACCTTATCAAAGTGCTATACTCTTTCCCTTTTTTGACGGCCTTATCCCGGAAGGTTGGTTGCTGGATATTGCCCAACGAAACTGGAAGCTTGATCCTCGTGATCGCATGGGGCTGTTGTTGGCATGCTGTAAAGATTGCATTGGAGCTGCGAGTGTTCATCCGGTAAATGAAGAAGTCGTATGAGATGCCTGTATTGTAACCAACCGTTAGCAGGGGACGAATTCGATTTTCATACGTCATGCAACAAGAAATTTTTTGGTCAACCCACGCCACCCGAATTCCCTTATGGAATAGAGGAGATGGACGCACTCGCCACCGAGGTGATTAAAAGCAGGGTTAGCGTTACAGGCGTGCAACCTAAGTTCTCGCTGGATATAGCAACTTTTAAAAAAGATGAACCAAAACGTTTCACGATTGTGGGCCTGTGGGGTAGTTACATTGTAAAACCTCCGTCCAGGCTTTATCCACATACCCCTGAAGTAGAAGATTTAACGATGCACCTGGCATCGTTGGCGAAAATCGAGGTAGTGCCGCACAGCTTGATCCGGTTAAAGTCGGGCGAGTTGGCCTACATGACCAGGAGAATCGATCGCCAGAAGAAAGGAAAATTTCACCTGGAGGACATGTGCCAGTTAACCAATCGGCAAACCGAGCATAAATACAGAGGCTCCTACGAACAGATAGCGAAAGTGATTCTGGATTTTTCCAGGGTACCCGGCCTGGATGTCGTTAACTTCTATGAGCAGGTGTTGTTTTCTTTCCTTACCGGAAATGCAGACATGCATTTGAAAAATTTCTCCATGTTTCATCATCCCGAACGGGGCCCTTCCTTGTCACCTGCCTACGATATGCTCTCGACCGTGTTGGTTAATCCGGATGATAACGAAGATCTGGCGCTAACATTGAATGGCAAAAAGAATAAAATCGATCGCAGTGATTTCCAGGCGGCATTCTCCCGATCAAACCTAACCGAAACCCAGCAAAGGAATATTTTCAAAAAAATGGAACAATCCCGGCAGGCCTGGGAGGAATTTATTGAGATTAGTTTTTTGAGCGATTCGTATAAAGCGAAGTTGATCGGACTTATCAAAGAACGATTTGATCGGGTATCATGAATTTACGTGTAAGTCGCCTTGCGTGAAAAGTGTAGTCTGCGCGCTAGCGCCTTTGGATATCATCCTGGCCCTGGCCAACTAAAAAAGTGGTAAACACCGTTGTAAGAATATGGGAAAAAGTAACATCTTACCCTGCACAATGGTAAACGGCTATGAATACAGACGATTTGTTACGAATGGGAAGCGAGGCACTAAAGAAAGCGGCCTTAAATGAAGAAGCGAAGAAATTTGTTCTGCAAAATGAAGTCGTATTTAAGACACTGAAAAAGACGGCTGACCGGTACATCGGAGGCGAAACGCTGGATGAAGCCACGCGATCCATCCGGCAATTGAACAGCAATGGTTACATCGTAACCACCGATTTCATGGGCGAGAGTATCCGGCAGGAGCAAGACGCCAACCTGGCCACGGAAGAGTTTCTTGCACTGGCCCAGCGAATCCAGCATGAACGGCTGAATTCGTCCATCTCACTGGATCTGTCGCACATCGGGTTGCTCATCTCCACCGATTTAGCCAGGCACAACTTAAAAACCATTTGCACCGCAGCTGCCAAAGCAAATCAGGAGGTGATCATCAGTATGGAAGGAACCGACCGTACGGATCAAATTCTTGACGTATACAAAGACACACTCAAAACGCACGCGAATGTTGGGATAACCATTCAAGCGTACCTCCACCGCACAAAAGACGACTTTAAAGAAGTAGCGCCATTGAGCGGAAGCATCCGGTTGGTAAAAGGCGCGTACGATACCTCGCCAGGTGTGTCGATGCCACGGGGAAATGAGTTGGATGAGGTGTACCTGCAATATGCGGAACAACTGCTATCGGCTAATCACCCGTGCGCCATCGCCTCGCACGATGAAAAAATCCATCGCGAAGCAAAAAAACTGGTCGATCGATATCAACCCACCGATTACGTGTTCGAGCGATTGCTGGGTATCGGCAACGAAACGTTTGAGGTCTATAAGCATGACGGATACAAATGCAGAATCTATGTCGTGTACGGCAAAGAGTGGTATTTGTATTTGTGTAACCGATGGGCGGAGTATCCGCTACATGTATTCCGTGGCCTGGCGGATCTTGTGGGCTAGAGACAGGGTGAGAATCACTCCACCTCCCGTATCTCAAAATCGCTGCCGCGGCCAAAGCGGATCAGCCCGCTCATGCGGTAGCGTTATTGAATAATCAGACGGATAGACTACCTCACCGAAAGACAAAGTTGTTCATACCTGAATATGCACACATTGCCAACAATCACCTCGTAAGCCATAGCCGGGAACGCTCTTTTTAACGGATTTATCGCATATCGTGATATGCGATAGTGCTTTATAACATTTTGATATTCATGATATAATGTATTATTATTGCATATCGCGATATGCAATAATGAGAAACAAGAGCGCAATACCCGCCATAAAGCCACAGGACGTGGTAGTTCTCCTCAAGTTAATTGTAGAAGAGGGCAAACCTTGGACACAGATATCCATTGCCAAAGCATTATTAATGAGCCAGTCGGAGGTGAGTGAGTCGTTGGCCCGATCTACCTATGCTCGCCTTCTTTATGAAAACGGCAGAAAGGTGGCCCGGCAACCGTTTATTGATCTGTTGCAGTATGGCATTGGGTTGGTATTTCCACAGCAACCCGGCAGCGTTGTGCGGGGCATACCCACTGCACATAGTGCACCTCCGCTTAATGATTTGATACAAAGTGATGAGTACTATGTTTGGCCGTATGCTAAAGGCCATGTAAGGGGCCATGCCATTCAACCCTTATATCGTTCTGTTCTTCCTATAATAGAACAGGATGTTGCGTTGTATGAAATGCTTGCTGTAGTGGATGCGCTACGCGTGGGTAAGGCAAGGGAGAAAAACATGGCTGTGGATTTCCTCAGAAAGAAACTGTTGTGAAAAACCAGATCATCAACCGCAAGGCCACCATTAAAGTAGCTAAAGCGCTGGGAGAGCTAAATAGCGAAGTGGTATTTGTGGGCGGTGCTATGGTAAGCATGTATATTGATGACCCGGCTGCGGAAGATATTCGGCCAACGAAAGATCTGGATTTGACTTTTCAAATTACTACAGCCGGTAAGCTGGAGGCCCTTCGCCAGAAACTCGTGCAAAAAGGCTTCAGTCAAACCCATAACGACAAGGTGATTTGTCGGTTTCGGTTTGATGACTTGTTAATTGATGTGATGTCAACGCAAGCCGTGGGTTGGGCGCCCAGCAACCGATGGTTTATGCCGGGTTTCGAAAAAGCATATTCACTTAAACTGGATGATGTTACGATTAAACTCATGCCGCTGCCTTTTTTTCTGGCTTCTAAAATGGACGCCTTTTTCGATCGGGGCATGAAGGATCTATATGCCAGTCATGATTTTGAAGATATTATTTACATCTTCAATTACACGAACACCCTGGTTGATCAAATACAACAAACGGGTGGCGAGGTAGCTGGTTATCTAAAAGAGTGTGCGGAACGTATGATGCAGGATGAAATCCGGTCGGTAATTCCCGGCCATCTGTTTTATGAAACGGCCGTTGAGCGTTTTGAAATTATTATAGAAAAAATGAAAGCCATAGCCGGTGGGATTTAATGAACTCAGAAGCGTAGCGCATGATTATATCGGCATCGCCTTGTTTTTCCTTTACCTCGGCCAGCAGTCGCGCTACGGCAAAAGCAGGCCACGCGGTAAAGCGGCTTTACTACCGTCAGCCCAGTTCCGCGCGAGTGGTTGTGAGGGATTTTCCGACCACAATCGGAACGGGCATGACAATAATTTTTTTAACGCATCTCTAAAAACCTCCGTTGAGATGAAATGTCATTCCGGTCCCGCATTTGCGGGATGCCGGAATCCTATTCTGAACACACCGAAGCAGATACCGGAACTAGTCCGGTATGACATGTCGAGGTTTTTAGAGATGCCCTGAATGGTGTTCAAATTTACGAGGGAAGGAACCCCTTCTAAACTAGTCCACCTCCCGTATCTCAAAATCGCTGCCGCGGCCAAAGCGAATCAGCTCGCTCATGCGGTAGCGCTCCAGCGTGTGGAGGTCTTTCAGTTCAAAATCACCGACCAGGATTTTTAGAATCTCAAACTCGTAGCGCTCGCCATAGTTGATCAGTCGATACTTCTTGCCCACCCGCAGCACATCAAACGCCAACCCCGCCATATCAGACCAAATCTTCTTCGCGCTCCAGCATGAGAATGCTGGCCTGCGGCACAATGAAGTATTTTTCGCCTTCGTACATCACCTCAATGGCGCCCTTCTGCAAAAAAATAGCCAGGTCGCCTTCCTGCGCCTGCAGCGGCAGGTACTTCACCTGCTCCTCCTTGCCTTTCCAGATTTCGTCTTCATCGGCCGGCATGGGCAGCGGGTAGCCGGGACCTACTTTAATCACGTAGCCACGCTGAATTTTTTCCTTCTCCTGAACTCCGGGCGGCAGGTACAGGCCGCTTTCCGTGCGCTCCGATTCCTTCACCGGGCGGATGAGCACACGGTCGCCCACCACAATCAGCTTTTTCAGTTTATTGTCGGCTGTCACTTTCATGGTCATGCGGTTTTAACCCTGAAACAAATCGGTTTGTTCTTCCGATCGCCCCAATAATTTGGCGTCTATGGATTTGGAGGCCTTGGCCCCCAGCTTTTTCAAATCTTCCACTCGCTTTACAATATTGCCGGTGCCGGTAACCAGCTTTTTCATCGATTCTTCATACAATGACTTGGTTGAATCCATCTGGTGGCCAATCTTTTTCAAATCGTCAGAGAGGCTTACAAATTTATCGTACAAGTCACCGGCTTTGTTTGCAATTTCGATCGCGTTCCGATTTTGGTTTTCCTGACGCCAGGTGTGCTTAATCAATTGCAGCGAAGGAATGAGCAAAGTGGGGCTTACAAAGACAATGCGTTTTTCCAGCGCTTCTTCATACAAACTCTTCTCGCTTTGAATGGCCACGATGTAGGCCGGTTCAATGGGAATGAACATGATGATGAAGTCGAGCCCGTTGTCGCTGATGTTGGCCTGGTAATTTTTATCGGCCAGGCCTTTCATGTGCTGGCGGATGGAGGCCAGGTGGGCTTTGAGCGCAACGGTTTTTTCTGCGTCCGTCTCGGCATTCACAAAATTGTTGTAGGCCGTTAAGCTCACTTTGGAGTCGATGATCACGTGCTTCTTTTCCGGCAGGCGGATGATGACATCGGGCCGCAGGCGGCCTTCGGCTGTGGTGAACGATTCTTGCACCGTGTACTCGCGGTCGCGCTCGAGGCCGGATTTTTCCAAAATGCTTTCGAGTATGAATTCACCCCACGCGCCCTGCGCCTGGCTGTCGCCCTTCAGCGCGCGCGTCAGGTTTTCGGCTTCGCGTGTCATTTCCACGTTTAGCTTTTGGATGTGTTGCAGTTGCTCGCGCAACGCAGCATTTTCCTTTATAGCATCTTTGTGGGTGCTATCTACTTTTTTCTCAAAGTCGGTGATCTTTTCACCCAGGGGTTTTAGCAATTCAGAGATGTTGGATTTGTTCTGGTCTGTAAACCGCTTGCTCTTATCTTCGAAAATATCGTTCGCCAGATTTTTGAACTGCGCGGCAAATTTTTCCTGTAACTCGGTCAGTTCGTTTTTGCGTTCGGCCAGACGCTCCTCCAGGTTGCGGTAGTCGGCCTCGGTGGAGGCCAGGCTGTTGGTGAGTTCCAGCACCTGGTTTCGGGCTTTTTCCAGGTCGGCTTTGAGTTCCTGCAGTTGGGTGGCGAGGTTGCGGTTTCTCTCCTGCTCGGCCAGGTAAGCTGCCGTTTGGTTTTGCGTTTCGGCCAGGCTGCGCGCCCGCGCAATGAACCAGCCGAGCACAACCCCAACGGCTGCACCTGCCAATGCGATAACTACTTCCATTGCGGGCAAAGATAACGGATAACGGGCATGGTGCGGTTATGCCCCGTATTGATCCAGAATATGCTGGCTGATGATTTTGTAAAGCGCGGCCAGTTCGGGGTCGTCTTTTAAAAAGGCCATGTGGCGGTCGAGCGTTTCGAGGTCGCCCCTGCGGGCCGGGCCGGTTTGCGCCTTGTTGGGGGCAAGGCTCTGGAGTTTGTCAAAGGTCTCCCGCAGGAGCGGGGCCAGCAGGTCTTTCGGCAGTTGCCGCTGTTGCAAAATCTGGTGGCTGATGGCGAGCATGTGGTTGGTGAAGTTGGACGCAAACACGGCCGCTACGTGCAGGGCCAGCCGCTCTTCCGGAAAAATGCGTTGCACGCGGTGGCTGATGGAGCGGGCTACGTCTGTCAGGATATCCAGCGTTTCCTCCTGCAGGGTTTCAATGAGGATGGGCGTGGTGCGCAACTCCACTTTCTTGGTTTTGGTGAACGTTTGCAGCGGATAAAAAACGGCTGTGTGGGCGGCTGCAGCAAATTGCAACACGTCCAGTGGCCGGCTGCCGGAGGTATGAACGAGAATGGCCTCGTCCGGCAAGATCACTTCGCGGGCTACTTCGGCCAGCGCATCGTCACTCACGGCCACTATGAACAGGCGCGAGGGGCTGGTGGAGAAATCGAGCGTGGCCTTTACTTCGGCCTGGTAGAGGCGGTTGGTGAGCGCTTCGGCATGTTGGGCATGGCGGCTGAACACTTCCTTTACCACATGCCCGGCATTGTCAAGGGCGGGGGCGAGGTGCCAGGCTACGTTGCCGGATCCAATGAAGCTGACATTCATATCTTCGGAACCTGATTTGATCTCAACACGGCTGGAAAGATACGGATATCATGACGGTTCGGGCTACGCCTGGTGTGTTGGTCTCCCGGGTGCTGTTGGAGTCGATTGTCTTGTTCAGTTCTTACAGATTCACCCACTTTAACCTTAGGCTGTTCATGACTACACTCACCGAACTGAGGGCCATCGCAGCTCCGGCAATCATCGGGTCGAGCAAAAAGCCATTGATGGGATACAACACACCGGCCGCCAGCGGAATGCCGATGATGTTATACACAAACGCCCAAAAAAGATTTTGACGTATACCCTGTACGATGCGCGTAGAAAGTTTCAGTGCTTTCGGAATGGCGTTGAGATCCGATGTGATGAGCGTCATCCGGGCTACATCCATGGCAATGTCCGAGCCGTGGCCCATCGCCATGCTGATATCAGCTTGTGCGAGGGCCTGCGAATCGTTAATACCATCACCCACCATGGCCACCACTTTACCACTGTCTTGAATTTTTTTGACGAAGTCGGCTTTATCGGATGGCGAAGCCCCGGCCTGTAGGGAAGATAAGCCGGTTTGTGCGGCAACAGCTTCTGCAGTGGCGCGATTGTCGCCCGTAACCAGGTGTACTTCAATGCCGCGTTGTTGCAACGTGTGTATGGCTGCCCGCGAGGTTTCTTTGATGCGGTCGGCAATGGCCACCACGGCCAACACCTCGTTGCGGGTGGCAAAATAGATTACCGTTTTAGCGGCCTGCTGCCAGCGCTCCGCTATTGCAGTTATGTCCGGGCCGATGCTGACTTTGTTTTCTGTCAGTAATGGTGCATTGCCGGCAAAATAGGCTTGATCGCCCAGGCGGCCGGCCACACCCTTACCCGTCAGGCTTTCAAAATGGTCGAGTGTCTGCCACTGAGCACCGTTCCGCTTCAAATGGTCGGCAATTGCTCCGGCCAGCGGGTGCTCGGATTGCATTTCCAGCGACAGAAGTATGTTCGCGCACGATGCCGGTGTACCGGGCGTCCAGTAGATGTCCGTCACCACGGGTTTACCTTCGGTGATGGTTCCCGTTTTATCGAGTACGATGGCATTTACCTTTCGTGCGAGTTCCAGGCTTTCCGCATCTTTGATCAAAATGTTGTTTTCCGCTCCGCGGCCCATACCTACGATGATGGCCGTAGGTGTGGCCAGCCCCAACGCACACGGACAGGCGATGACCAGCACCGTGACCGAGGTGAGCAAGGCGTGGGTAAAGGCTTGCTCGCCCCCAATGGTCATCCACACGACAAATGTTGCCAACGCGATGAGCATCACCGCGGGAACAAAAATTCCTGCCACTACATCCACATGGTTTTGAATCGGAGCCTTGCTGCCCTGAGCCTCTTGTACCCTTCGGATGATCTGCGCCAGCAGCGTGTCGCGACCAACCTTTTGGGCCTTAAACCGAAAGCTTCCTTTTTGATTGATGGTACCGGCAACCACACGATCACCCGTTTTTTTCGGCACCGCTATCGGCTCTCCGCTGATCATGCTTTCGTCTACATACGAAGAGCCGCTGAGTACTTCGCCATCTACCGCAATTTTTTCACCCGGCCGCACGATGACAATATGCCCTACTTGAACTTCGCGCACGGGTATGTCGTGTTCGGCATCAGTGATCACCACGCGCACCGTTTTGGGTTGAAGGCCCATGAGTTTGCGGATAGCGGATCCGGTGGTGGACTTCGCCCGATCCTCAAGCCACTTGCCCAGCGAAACAAAAACGATGATGGCCGCTGCTGACTCGAAATAGACGTGCGCGCGCAGCCCGCGGCTGTGCCAGAATTCCGGAAACAACGTGTTGAACGAACTGAAAATGAAAGCAATGCCGGTGGACAGTGCCACGAGCGTATCCATGTTCGCTCGCATATGCCGCGCTTGGCGCCAGGCGTTCGCGAAGAAATGCCGGCCAAAGAAGAGGACAACCGGGGCCGTAAGGAGCATGGAAACGTAGTGACCATACGGCATATCCATGAAAAACATCCCGATGATGACAACGGGCAATGCCAGCACGGCCGACCAAATGGTGCGCTGTTGCAGATTTTGGAATTGACGTTGCTGCATTTCTTCTTTAATGCGACTTGGATCTTCGGTGTCGACCACCAGGTCGTAACCGATGGAGCGCACGGCTGTTCGCAGGGCAGTTGGCGCCACCAGGCTTGGGTCGTAGTCGACCAGTGCTGTTTGGTTGGCGTAGTTCACGGTGGCGTTGGCCACACCGGCCGTGGCCTTGAGCATGGACTCCACGCTGGCCGCACAGGCTGCGCAGGACATCTCAAGTACGGGAAACGTTTGGCGTGTGAGGTTGCTCATGGCGACAATTGCAACAACCAAAATTCGGGGAAATTAGTTTGCGGTGAAAGGTGAACGGGAGGAGATGATCTGACATGATCCTTTTTTGTACCGCTTCGCCTGTGAAATTTCGTTTCCGGCAGGATTACCTACGGTGATCCCTTTTTGGGGAGCTTAAAGCAACCCAAGTCGCTTCGCTTCTTCTGTTGTTGGCGGTTACTCGCTGAAACTGCGTTTCGCTCGTTCCGCCACCAAAAAAAATCCCGCTGCCGCGGGATTCTTGGTTTGCTTTGCAGAGGAGGAGGGTGTTGAACCCCCGATCCCCGTGAAGGGATGCCGGTTTTCAAGACCGGTGCAATCAACCGCTCTGCCACTCCTCTGTGTTCAAATGATACCCTTTTCTTTCAGGTACCGGTATCCTTCAATTGACTTGAAGAATAACTCTCGTTTTAGAGCCTCAGACTTTGAATCGAAAGGCTCGCTATAAACAACTTTCCATGGTCTTCTAGGTTGGGTATACCTAACCTTTCCTAGATTATGCATTTTTTGCCTATTATCGAGATCTTTTGTATGACCGTAATAATAAGTGCCCACCTTCTCACTTTGTAAAATGTATGCATAAAACATTTTACAAATTTAATTCGAACCTCGGATCCCCGTGAAGGGATGCCGGTTTTTCCCGCAGGGATCCCGTTGGGGCAAGACCGGTGCAATGCCAAAGGCATCCCTTCGGGATCAACCGCTCTGCCACTCCTCTATTGTCGGCCGTAGCCTTGGCGAAGGCCGATTTTTCTCGGGTTGTCCAAAAATTTAGGACTGCAAAACTAATGGGATTTTCTGTTTTACAAAAAGCTACCGCAAAGCCTTCTCTTTCCGGCTGTTTTTTTTCCCGGCATCAATAGCTTGCAATTTTCGGCCGTAGTGCAGGCTGGCGTTGATTTCATAACCAAAAAGAAGTACGATGGTAAGCAGTTGAATCCAGATCATGAGCGCCAGCAAAGCCCCGATAGACCCATACACCTTATTATAACTGCCAAAGTTGGTGACGTAAAATGAAAATCCGTACGATACACCCAGGCAGGCCAGCGTGGCGATGAACGAACCCACGGAAAAGAACGACCAATTATAATGGACAGCAGGCCCGAAGTAGTAAATGCAGGATATGGCCAGGAAAAACATGAGAAAGATGATAAGGAACCGGATGACGAACAGCACGTGTATGGTGTAACTGTCCATACCCCACTCGGTAACCAAATCCACGTTGGCCGTTATGTATTCGAGCAACAGTTGGCCCACGATCAGCAACGTGGCAGCACTGATCAGTGCCAGGGCGAGCATGGCCGTGAGGCTGAGGGCGGTAAACTGCATCCGCCAGAAACTCCTGCGCTCCACGGTGCGGTAGCAGGCATTGAAGGCCCGCATGAGGGCCATCATGCCGTTGGTGGCCAGGTACACGGCAAACAAAAAACCAAAGGTGAGCAGCCCACCCCGCTGGTTGTTCACAATGTCCATAATGGTGTCGGCCGCCACGCTGCTCATCGAGGGCGGCATCACCTGGCTGAGAAAGTTGAGCACACTCTGGTGGCTGATGGCCGGCAACAACGTGGAGATGTACGGAATCAGCGTGAAGAGAAAAATGATGGCCGGAAAGATGGCCAAAATGAAATTGAACGACACACTGTTGGCGCGGTCGAGAATTTCGTCTTCGTTGATGTTGTGAGCAAAGATTTTCAGAAACCGGTAGAGCGACAGGTTTTCGTACTTCCGGAAGCGAATCTTCTTTAACCAGCCGCGGCCGCTGCTGGCGGATGGAATTTGCAGAATTCGCTTTCGGACGATGTAACGCATAGCCTTATCCGAAATAGGGTTTCAGCGTATCGTCAAACACTTTGGGAGGTCGGCAGGGGCGCCCGGTTTTCTTATCGACAAAGGCGAGCAGGGTTTCCCCTTTGTTGATCAGCTTACCGGCTGCATTGGTGATCTCATACTCAAATCGAATGCGCACACTGGGTTTTTCCCGGATGGTGACGCGCACGGTGAGTTCATCATCGTACAACCCGGCTGCGAGAAAATAGGAATGGTTTTCCAGCACGGGCATCATCACGCCCATGTCTTCCAGTTCTTTGTAGGTGA
>Ga0209990_10000723_pt1 | contig 31601 bp, 22 predicted proteins | sample NOAtaG_6_FD_187304 | JGI IMG/M metagenome (GOLD analysis project Ga0209990, IMG submission 187304) | Freshwater lake microbial communities from Lake Erie, under a cyanobacterial bloom - NOAA_Erie_Diel5S_2200h metaG (SPAdes) (version 2) | ecosystem: Environmental > Aquatic > Freshwater > Lake ...
TTCCCGCTGGAACTTCACACTCTTGTCCACCTCCAGCATCCCGTCTTCAGCCAGCCTGAGCCCCACCCGCTCCAGCGGTCGAGGAGCAGGTCCCTCAAAGTTGATTCCCGACTTGTAAAAGCCTGAACCGTGACACGGACACTTGAACTTCTGCTCGCCCTCAAGCCAGTTCGGAGTACACCCGAGATGTGTGCAGACTGTACTGAGAGCGTAGATGGAGCGGACACCGTCAACGTCCGAATTGACCACCCAGATGTTGAACTGGGCCTGCCACTTGGTCGACACCGTTCCCGGAGCATAGTCCGTGGGTGGGCCGATCTTGAATTTGGTTGGAGGCTCAACGAGCACGTTGGGCATCATGAACCTTGCCAGGGCCAGCCCCGATGCCGCTGCAGCGGCGGAGAAACTGCCCCACGCCACCACCAGCGGACTGCACAGCGTGGCCACCACACTTCCCACAACCGAACGGCGGGAAACCTCGGCAGCAGCCTTCGTCGCAGTCGGTGCAGCCTTCCCCGGCAATGGCTTCGTCGGCAACACGACCTTCGGAGCCACAGGAGCACCGGATTCGGCACTGCGAGCCGCTTTGATCATTTCAGCCGGTGACAGACCCGCCGGGACAACCGCCGCAGGAGCGGGCGCGGCCGAAGCCGCAGGGGCCGCCGCAGGAGCACCAGCAGCGGCAGCCGGTTTGCCGGCACTGCGAATCGAATCCATGATGCTGGCCGCAGAACCCGCAGCCACAGGCTTCGCAGCCGCAGGCTTCGCAGCCGCAGGTGTCGCTGCTGCCGCCGCAGCAGGCTTGCCGGCGCTGCGGATGGACGCCATGATGTCAGCAGGTGAACGCGGGGCAGACGGCGCCTGCGCAGCAGCAGGGGCCGGGGGGGCCGCAGGGGCCGCTGCCGGAGCAGCAGCGGCTTCGGCCTTCGGCTCCGCAGTCGGCTCAGAACCAGCCGCCGCAGCCGCAGCAGCGGCCTTCTGGGCGCGAATCTTCGAAAGAATGTCGTTCGGAGAAGGCTTCGGATCGCTCATTTAATCCCGCCAGACGACAGAAAAAGGAGGAAAGGACAGTTCCGCGAAATCGCCAAAGTCGCAAGTTCTTTGCACAAGAACAATTTGGGCGAATAAACAGGACAGGACGGTCGATTCTGTCTCTGCAGTTTCGGACTGACAAGGTGGTCAAAACATACCCGTTTTCTTTTCTCAGAGGCAGGAAGCAAAGAAAGAGCATTCCCCGAGGGCGGGAATGCGGCCGGCGTTACAGATCGCCCAATCTCATCCCCATTCGTTCAAAACACCCGCGGACGGACGAATTCAAACACCTCAGACCGACTGACACGACGTCTCGCCCGGATCCAGCCGACGCCACGCCTCCGGCAGAAAATTCAGCAAATCGGAGGCAATCAAACCCCGCCGAGTCCAGCGTTCCGCCGCAGCATCCCCCGCCAGACCATGCGCACAAACCGCAATCGCCGCCGCTTCAAATGCCCCCGAATTCTGCCCCAGAAGTGACACCACAACCCCCGTCAGAACATCCCCGCTGCCAGCCGTTGCCATTCCCGAATTTCCCGTGCAATTGACCCACGTACGCTCGCCGTCCGTCACCACGGTACCCGGCCCCTTCAGCACCACAATCGTCCCGGTTGACCTCGCGAACTGCACCGCCACCCCCTCGCGATCCGAGTCAATCTCGCCGACAGTCAGTCCCGTCAGTCGCGCAAACTCGCCCGGATGAGGCGTCAAAATCACCGGCCGGCCGGCACGCGACACCGAACCTGATGCCAGCAGCCGCCCGACAGCCGCCAGATTCAAGGCATCAGCATCCAGCACCAGCGGACATTCACAACTCTCCAGCAGATATCTCACCAGCCCCAGCTGCACTTCGCCCTGACCCAGACCAGGCCCCACAGCCAGCGCATCACTCCCGGCCACGATCTGCCTCAACTGCCGGTCCCGCATGATGGAATTTCCAGCCTCGGAATCCGCCAGGCCCAAAGTCATCACGCACGGCTCATACGCAGCAACAATCGACTGAATCGAAGCCGGAACCACCGCGGTCACCAGCCCGGAACCGGTCCGCAGTGCTGCCACTGCCGACAGGCAGACAGCACCACTCATCCCCACCGAGCCCCCCACGATGGCCACCTTGCCAAATGTCCCCTTGTGGCCCTGCGGAGAACGCTCCGGCAAGGCCGGCAAATCACCACCCGCGGCCGAAATTCGCACACTCATCTGACGTCTCCCGTAACACCTAAGCTTTCTGGAGGAACCACCCTGCGACGCAGCGTCGCCCCGCCCGTCAGATTCACAACCTCCCGAAAACCATGCTGCAGCAAAATTCGCTGAGCCGCGTGCGCCCGGACACCCACGCCGCAACTCACGACCGTCGGTTTCTGCGAGTCCAGTTCGCCCAGACGACCACGCAATTCATCCAGCGGAATGGGAATCACCTGAGTTCCCGCGGTCAGAGGCGCCCGCGATACCTCTGCAGGCGTCCGCACGTCCACAACCTGCCACCCCGCAAGATCCGACTCCACGTCCAGCATCGCCCCCAGACCGTCCAGCTCATTGCAGGCCACAAACGCCGCCTGATGCAGCGGATCCCTCGCTGAACCAAAAGGCGGCGCATAACACAAATCCAAACCCGCTGCATCCCGCACACTGCCGCCAAACGCCAGTACCGTGGCCAGCACATCGATTCGCTTGTCGGCTCCGTCCGCTCCCGTGGCCTGAGCCCCCAGCAACCGCCCCGTAACAGGTTCGTACACCAGCTTGAGCGTGAGGTTCGATGCACCGGGATAGTATCCCGCGTGCTGCCCCGCAATCACCGTTGCACTGCGACAGGCAAGGCCCGCCCGACGCGCTGCACGAACACTCAGACCCGTCATCGCCGCCGTCTGACCAAACACTCTGACAATCGATGTCCCCTGCACCGGTCGCATGGCCGCACATCTGCCGCTCACCGCATGCTCCCCAGCCAGTCTCCCAGCCCGATTTGCCGGGCCAGCGAGGGCCACGCGAGCCGTCCCGCCGGAAGGTCCCCAGGGATACTCCACCGCATCACCCGCGGCGTAAATCAGCGGATCAGACGTCTGCAGAAACTCATTCACCCGAATCCCGCCTGCCGGGCCCAATTCCAGCCCGCACGCAACCGCCAGTTCAACATTCGGACGCACTCCAATCCCCAAAATCACCAGCTCTGCCGGAAGCCGGGTGCCGTCCGACAAAGTCACCCCCTGCACCCTCCCGCCCTGCTCACAAACCTCCCGCAAACCACGCCCCAACCAAACCTGTACACCATTTCGTACCAATTCCTCCTGAATTGCCGCAGCCAGATCCGCATCAAACGCTGGCAAAACCTGCGACTGCAGCTCCACCACCTGCACAGCAAAGCCCTGCCGCACAAGCTGTTCCGCCATTTCCAGACCAATGAAACCGGCCCCCGCCACGATCGCCCGTCGGGCCCCGGCCGGAGCCGCATCCACGGCCGCCCGAATGCGATCCATATCCATCAGACTACGCAGGCTGTACACCCCCTGGGAATTTATCCCTGGCAGCGGCGGAATAATCGCTGCAGCACCCGGCGACAGAATCAGACGATCCCACGAAAGGTCATACTCGCTGCCATCCACCAGCCGTCGCACCCTCACGGTCCGGGCAGCCCGATCAACAGACACTGCCTCGGAGCGCTCACGCACATCAATCCGAAACCGCGTCCGCAGCAACTGAGCCGAAGCAACCACCAGCTTCGACCGGTCTGCTATTTCGCCGCCGATGTAATACGGCATACCGCAGTTGGCGAACGACACATCGCCATCCCGCTCCAGCAGAATAATCTCGGCCCCCTCACTGCAGCGCCTGGCCCTTGCAGCCGCTGAGGCACCGCCCGCAACGCCACCCACAATCACTAACCGCCGCGATTCACTCGACATTGCCAAACCACCTTCCCCCAAAACTGACACCGGCTCAGCTTCCCGTCCGCCCCAACTGCCGCATCAGGCGGCCCGCGGAACAGTACCGCCGACGCCCGCAAACCCGGCATGCAAACCACTGTACACTCCGCCGGCAGCCAGCAGCTCGCTGTGTGTCCCGCGCTCCACAATCCTGCCACCATCCAGCACCAGCACCTGATCAGCCCGCCGAATCGTACTCAGACGATGGGCCACCACAAACGATGTACGACCACAAATGAGCGATTCGAGCGCTCGCTGCAGCCGCGCTTCAGTACCGCTGTCAATACTGCTGGTCGCCTCGTCCAGAATCAGAATCGCCGGATCCGCCAGCATCGCTCGAGCAAAACAGAGCAGTTGCTTCTGACCGGCACTCAGCGACGAGCCACCTTCCCCGACAGAGGTCTGCAGCCCCTCCGGCAACGACTCCAGCAAATCCTCACAGTCCAATCGCCGCAGCACATCCCGAATACGCTCATCATCCGCTTCCGGACAGCCAAAACGAATGTTGTCCGCCACCGTGCCGCTGAACAGAAAATTCTGCTGCTGCACCATTCCCAGCTGACGATGCAGCGACTGGTCCTGCAGGCGACAAATATCCGTCCCGTCCACCAGCACCACACCCTCGGTCGCCCGATAAAACCTGGCAATCAGGTTGATAATCGATGACTTACCACTGCCCGTCTGGCCTACCAGTGCCACCATCTGCCCCGGCCGCGCCTCAAAGCTGATCCGCTGCAAAACCGGCGTTCCAGGCTCATAACCAAAACTCACTTCACAAAACTGCACATGACCGCGAATCGGCTGCAGCACAGTCGCGTCGGGCACATCACCCCACTCCGGCTGCAGATCCAGCAGTCGATACAACCGCTCGGCTCCCGCCAGCGCCGTTAACGCCTGATTGTACTGACTGCCAAGAATTGAAATCGGAGCAAAAAACAGGCTTGCCATGAAAAAGAAGCCCACCACGTCCCCGATATCCGTGGCACTTCCCGGAGTCAGTACGCGGTAACCGCCCGCCAGCAGCAGAATCGCCATGCAGACCTGACTGTTCAGTTCGAGGAGCGGCAGGAATGTCCCCTGCGTTCTCAGGACCCGAGTATTCCACTCACAATGATCCGCCGCCAGCTCTGCAAACATGCGCGAATTCTCAGCCTCACGCCCAAATGACTGCGTCACGCGAATCCCCACCACCGACTCCACCAGAGTTGCCGTGACGCGACTGAAAGACTCCCGCATGTCCCTCAATGCGGTGCTCAGCAGCCGATGAAAATGCCGGTTGATCAGCCAGATCACAGGCGCCAGCATCAGCACCGTCAGAAACAGCACACTGTCATACCACAGCATCGCTGCAGCTGCGATCAGCATCTGCACGAGCTGCACCAGTGACACAAAAAACACGTCCTGCACCCCCGCTCGCACATCCTCCAGATCGGAAGTCATGCGACTCACAACACGCCCGATACGGTTGGTGTGAAACCACCGCATCGGCATCGACTGAATGTGCCGAAACAGCCGACAGCGGAGATCACAGACGACGGCCTCACCCAGCTCCAATGCCAGCTTTTGCCGAAAATGCAGCACAATCTGCGTGCTGACAGCCAGGGCAGCAAAGGCCAGGGCCCCCAGCGCAATTCCGCCCGCATCACCCGCCGCAATCGGCCCCCGAATCACAGCAGCCACCAGGCCGGTCAAAGCCGGCAGCTGCACGGCCCGAGCCAGTACCGCCAGCAGCAGCCAGAATCGCTGCCGACGCCACGGATCAGTCGAGGCAAACAGCCGCCTGATCAGACCCAGATCCAGCGGTCGCTGCCGCTCATCTTCGCGATCGATCTGTCGGGTCAATGCTCGTTTCAGGACACCCACCGCCGACATCTTTTCGCACCCCCGCAAATCCGGCCTGCACCCATGACCCGCTCTGACACCTCGTCCGCACCCGGATCAGGCCGCCCGTCGCCTGCTCCCTGCCGACACAGACCACCGCAGCTCAGTCAGCGACAGCGTTTTCGGAGCCCCGGATTCCCCGGTATCCGTCCCGGCCGGATCGGCTGCTCCCGACTGCAGCTCCGCCAGCCGCCGAAACCACGTACTCCGCTCCAGCAGCTGTTCCGGTGTCCCGTCCGCCGTAATTCGCCCGCTCTGCAGCACCACAACACGATCCGCCTGACACAGCGTGCTGAAGCGAGTCGACACAAGAATGGTCGTGCGTCCCCGCATCACACGCTCGATCGCCTGACGAATCTCGAGCTCCGTTTCCGGATCCACAGCCGAAGTGGCGTCATCCAGCAGCAGCACCGACGGCTGCATGATCAGGGCCCGCGCCAGCGCCAGCCGCTGCCTCTGCCCACCCGAAAGATTCGCTCCATGCTCACCCACCGGCGAATCATACCCGGCCGGCAGCCGACTGATGAATTCGTGGGCCGATGCACTCCTGGCCGCACGCTCCACAGCCTCCCGGTCCGCCTCCGGTGCCCCAAACGCAATGTTCTCAGCAATCGTGCTGCTGAACAGAAAACTGTCCTGAAACACCAGCCCCGCGGCCGCTCGCACATCCGCCAGACACAGATCCGGCAGCGGCCTGCCGTCCAGCAGAATCTCACCACCCGTCGGATCATAAAATCGCTTCAGCAGCATCAGCAATGTCGATTTACCCGACCCCGTCGGACCCGTAATCGCCACACATTCCCCGGCACGCAGCTTCAAACTGATGTCCTCCAGTACCGGCTGATCCGGAACATAGCCAAAACTGACCCCCCGAAACTCCAGGGAGTCACGCACACCCCGCACACGCACCGGTGTCCCGGACTCCCGAATCTCCTCAGGCTCATCCAGCACCTCAAACACCCGGCCAGCACTCGCCAGACTGCTCTGAACACTGTTCACAATTCCGGTGATGTGCGCCACCTGAGCAGCAAACTCCTGCAGCAATCCCGCAAATACAAACAATCCCGAGCCCAGCGATAATTCACCCTGAATCACCAGTCGCCCACCGTACCCGATCAGGATCAGCATGTTCAGCTGCGTCAGCAGTCCAATCAGCGGCTGAAAGGTCGACATCCGCTGAAAAATCGAAAATTTCAGGCTCCGAATACTCTCATTCGCCGCCTGAAACTTCACCGCCTGCTCCGCTGTCCTTGCAAAAGCCTTCACCACCTGCATCCCCTGCAGGTTCTCAACCAGCGTGCGAACCATCGCATCACCCAGCTCACTGGCACGCAGATAAGCCGGCTGTACCGCTCGCGAAAACAGCACACTGCCGACCCACAGCAGCGGCGTCGATGCCAGACAGGCCAGCGTCAGCCCGACATGCACCTGCAGCATGTAAACGAAATACAACACCAGCGTCAGCACCACGGTCAGCATGCGAATCAGCACGCCGTCCAGAAACGCCCGCACGTTGTTCGCGTCACCCGCAGCCCGATTGATGATGGAACTGCTCTGACCGGAATCATAAAACCGAAAACTCAGACGCTGCAGCCGCGCATAAATGTCCGTTCGCAGCTGCAGCAGCACCCGCTGAGACAATGCGGCCGAAGCAATGGCTGCCGCATACTTCACCCCCGCCGAAGCCAGCGCCCCCGCCAGCACAGCCCCCGACAACGCCAGCACCACCTGCAATGGTGACCAGCCCGACGGAGGAGCGATTCCGGCAGGCCAGCGCGGAGCCGATCCGTGCAGCGCCTGCGACTGCAGAAAATCAATCCCCAGACCAGTCAGCCCCAGCGTCGCCAGGTTCAGCAGCACCAGCACGCCATGCATCACAGTCACAACCACACAGGCCCGGCGATACCTGAACGCCAGTCCCAGCAGCCTGACCAGCAGGTGACCCGTCGAATAACTCCGTTCCGATTTCTGCTGCCCCATCAGTCCCGACTCTGCCACACTCACAAACAGACTGCTGCACTCCAGACGACGTCTGCCCCTCTTAACCAGTCAGCAGCAAACAGGTCCAGAGGAAAGAAGTTTTCCGAATCGCCCCGCGCGGCAGATTCCCGCAGCCCCGCAACAGGGTCTCACACAGATCGGAAAATAACGCCGGACTCACGCCCCGTCCGGCCTGCTCTGGCCACAGCAGCCGCGAAAAAACAAACAATCAGGCAGCCCGCTTCAGTTCCGTCGTCCCGGCAAGTCGCTCCACCAGAAATCGGGCTGCCGCCTCACTCGCACCAGCCGCTGCCGTGCGATCCGCCAAAGCCCCCATGTCTGCCTGCACCTGACGCAGCGCCGCCCTGTCGCCCAGCCACAACCCCAGACGCTCCACAATCTTCGCAATATCCGGCTCAGGATCGCCACTCGATACAAACTCCGGCATCACCTCGCGATTCGCCATCAGGTTGGGCAGACTGATCCAGCGGCAAAGCATCAGAAACCGTGCGAAAAAACGTCCAATCTGCGGAACTCGGTACAGCACAATTCCCGGTTTCCGCCGCGCCAAAAGCTCCAGACTGATCGAACCGCTGACCATCAGACAACAGTCTGCCGACTCAATGACCTCCGAAGCCGCACCGGTAAAATAATTCAACGGCAAATCCAGGCCACTGGTCGCCTGCAGCTTCTGACAGCGAAGCCGCTGGTCGTCGCGATAGCAGCCCACGGCCCAGCGAGTCTGCGGAAAACGCACCGCCAGCCGCCGCACAACCTCCATCATCACCGGCCAGTTCTTCTCGATCTCGTGCCCCCGCGATCCCGGCAGCAATGCCACCAGCGGCCCCGCCCCGGAGTTCAGTTGCCCCAGAATTTCCGCATCCAGCACACGCTCACGAACCTGATCGAAAAATGGATGCCCCACCCACGAACACGCTGCACCTCGCGACTTGTACCAGTCGTACTCAAACGGCAGCGCACACAACACATGATCCACCCAGCGCCGGACCTTGCGGATCCGCCACGGAGCCCAGGCCCAGAGCTGCGGCGGCAGATAATAGTACACGGGAATGCCCCGCTTCTTCGCGGCACGAGCAATCCACCAGTTGAAACCCGGAAAATCCACCAGCACCACGGCATCCGGCGGCGACTCATCAAAATGCCGCTCCGCCTCACTCACCAGCCCGTAAAACTGCCGCACCAGCGGCAGCACTCGCAGAAATCCCATCACCGCCAGCTTCGTCAGCTCGTGAAACAAACGACAGCCTGCCTGACGCATCGCCGGGCCGCCAAATCCCTCCACCTGAACTGATGGACTCAGTCGCTGCAAATGCGAAATCAGACGAGCCGCATGCTGATCACCACTGGGCTCGCCCGCGGAAAAGAAAATCCTCATCGCTGTACCCTGCCTCCTGCAGCCACTGCCGTTCCCGAAGACTGCCCACGCAACAGCAAACCCCGGAAAACTCATTTTGACAGCCCGCACTCAAAACGTCTAGACTTCCTGTCCAGGTTGTGTGTGCCCTGATTTCGCCGGCCTTGTGCCCGCTGCACGTTTCCTCGGACAGGATGTCCCATGAAAATTGTCTGCATGATCCCCGCCCGCCTGCAGTCCACCCGACTGCCGCGCAAACTGCTGCTCAGCACCACCGGACGCCCCCTCCTGCAATATGTCTGGGAAACCGCACGCCGCTGCCCGGAATTCAGCGATGTGGTCGTCGCAACCGACAGCGCAGAAATTGCTGAGGTGGTCAGGGATTTCGGCGGGCGAGCAGAAATCACAGGACACCATCACAGTGGCACAGACCGCATCGCAGAAGTCGTCCGACGCTGCTTCCCCGATGCCGATGCCGTTGTCAACCTGCAGGGCGATGAACCCGAACTCGACCCGGCAGTCGTGTCCGCACTCGTCCGCGAACTGGAACACGCCGGCACCGAAATGGCTACCGTCGCCTGCCCCATACTCTCTCCCGCAATCCTCCGAGACCCGTCCTGCGTCAAACTTGTCACCAACGCACTCGGACACGCCATGTACTTCAGTCGCTCACAAATCCCCTTCACTCGCGATACAGCCCCGGAGCATTTCTTCAGGGATGGCGAACCGTCTCCGTTCCTGCTGCATGTCGGACTCTACGGATACCGTCGTGACTTCCTGCTGAGACTGACCTCGCTGCCACCATCCCCCCTTGAACAAATGGAAAAACTGGAACAACTGCGAGCGCTGCAGGCAGGAGCACGCATCGCTGTCGCCGTTGTCAACCATGCCGCCGTAGGAATCGATACTCCGGCCGACTACGAAGCCTTTGTTCAGCGCCAGCAGACTCAGACCATCCGCCGAGCCGCCTGAAACCGAGCAATCAACTCCCCCTTGGCCGAATGCCCTCAGCCACGCCCCACGTACAACTGCTGCGTCGGTAACACGATCGCAGACAGAAAATTCACGCCGTCCGGCATGTCCAGCATCGCCAGCGCCGCCTTCACAATACTGTCCACTGACATCATCGGCTCCTCGTCCGCTGCCAGCCCCGATTCCAGCCGACGCTCCACCAGCACGTTGCCAGGATGCAGACAGCCGACACTGATGCCCCACTGCCGGCCCTCCAGAGCCGCCGCCTGAGTCAACCCATCCACCCCAAACTTCGCCGCCGTATACGCCGCAGAATTAAGACGCGGGCGCTGAGCAGAAATCGAACCGATATTCAGCACCCGACCGCGGCCAGCCGGCTTCATCAGACGAAATGCAGCCCGAGTACACAGGAAGGAGCCCGTCAAACAGGCCCCCATCACCCGCTGCCACGCCTCCAGAGTCAAATGCTCCAACGGACCGCCGTCAAATGCTCCTGCATTATTGACAAGAATGTCCAGATTCCCAAAAACCTCGCTCGCGGTTGAAAACAGCGTCTCCACATCCGCCTCAACCGCCACGTCCGCCACCACAGTCATCAACCGCTGACCAGCCACTCCCTGCAGTCGCTCCGCCACCGCACGCAGCTTTTCCTCACTGCGACCACAAATTACCACACGGTCACCACGAGCCAGCAGGGTCTCTGCCAGCCCCAGACCAATTCCGGAAGCTCCTCCGGTAATCACTGCCGTTCGCGACATGAATAATTTCCTTTCGATGGAACAAATGGGAAATCCAATCCGAACCGCCAGGAATTCGCAGCGGGTTTTTCAAAAGAAACGCGACTCTTCGCCGAACAGCGTCTACCAATTACGTGTCACTGGCAGATCAGTTCTGCAGACATATCCCCTGAACTTCCGGAAATTTCGACATGACCACTGCTCCCGCCGCTGCTCGCAGCCGCCCCGCTCGCCTCCGCGTTAACTCTCCCCCGCCGACATTTCGCGCCGGAAGCGTGGACAGCTCCGACGCCCGTTTTACTCGGATCGCCATGCTGGAAACCATGATCGAAGTGCAGCGAATCCGCACCCGCAAGCGACTGGCTGCCGGGCTGCTGCTGATCGGGATTGGTGCAGCAGCCGTTGTTTTCGCCCTGGTCTGGTAATCGTCGCGTGATCCGCCAATCGGGCCACCCTCCCTGCCGTCAGGAACTGCAGGACAGCATGGAACACCCCGCTCGCTGCCGCGCCCATTCCGGTCGCTTCGCCGCCAGGTGCTCCTTGCCAGGTTGCTCATCATACGGAAACTTCAGCAGCTGCTGCAGTTCCAGAATCAATGACACGTCTCCCTGTTCAGCCCGGTCAATCGCCAGCTGCGCCAGATAGTTCCTCAGCACAAACTTCGGGTTCGTCCGGTCCATCACCAGCCGTCGCGCTTCATCCGTGATTCGGCGTTCCGCCAGAACCGCCCGATATTGCCGCAGCCATCTCTGCAGAGCAGCACGAACCTCATCTCCGACAGCCTGCGGCTGATACCACGCATCCTCCAGCAGCAGCAGCACACGCTGCCACTCGTCGGACGACATTTCAGCTCCGGACGGACTGAGCGGTACAGCTGCAAGACGACGGTAAAAGATGGTCATATCCGTTTCAGCCAGCTGCAGCAGCTCCGGCAATTCGTCCGCCAGCTCCGCCACCGTATCGCCTGAATCCTGTATGCCGATCTTGCAGGCCATCATCTCGCGACATGCCGCATTGAATCGCTGGGTATAGGCATCAATGCAGGCCTGCAGCGGTTTTGCATCGGGAAACAGCGGCACCAGAGCATTCGCAAACTGCACCAGATTCCAGAGTGCAATCTGCGGCTGCTGCCCGAAGGCGTAACGCCGACCCGCAGCATCCGTGGTATTCGGAGTCCAGTCGGGGTCAAAATTCTCCACCCAGCCGTACGGACCATAGTCAATCGTCAGCCCCAGCACCGACATATTGTCCGTGTTCATTACGCCATGCACGAAACCCACGCGCATCCAGTGCACCAGCAGGTCTGCCGTACGCTCACAGATGTCCCGAAACCAGGCTTCCCGCAGCGCTTCATTCGGCTGCGAACTGAGCCCGAAATCCGCCTGCATGCAGTAGTCCGCCAGTCGCCTCAGTAAGTCAACATCACGGCGGGCAGCCGGCAGCTGAAAATTGCCGAATCGCAGAAAGGAGGGCGCCACGCGACACACAACAGCTCCCGGTTCCTGCCGCGGATTGCCGTCGTAAAACATATCCCGCGTCACCAGTTCTCCGGTGCCCACCAGACTCAGAGCACGCGTCGTGGGAACACCCAATGCATGCATCGCCTCACTGCACAAATACTCCCGCACACTGGATCGCAGCACAGCCAGACCATCCGCTGTACGCGAATACGGAGTCGGTCCGGCTCCCTTGAGCTGCCACATCCACCAGCGCCCGTCCGGCCCCCGCATTTCACCCAGATTGATCGCACGACCGTCGCCCAGCTGACCGGCCCAGTTGCCAAACTGATGCCCGCCATAGCACATGGCAAAAGGGTCCATCCCCGGCAGCAGACGATTCCCGGACAACACGTCCGCCGCAGAATCATCAGGGATCAGCGGCAACCCCAAAGTTGCCGCCAGGTCTTCGGACCAGGCCAGCAGCCTCGGAGCACTGACGGGGGTCGGCAGCACACGCGAATATGCCGCGCCACGCACCTGCCGGCGGAAATTGGCCGGCTCCGAGTCACCCGGTAAGCCGTCCACAAACCGACGGTGAAATTCTGTCAGATCCAGACTCTGCAGGCTCATGCTGTTTCCCGTTCACCACAGAACATCAACCCGACCGGGGCTCCACAGCCTGCGGCAAAACTTCCAGCAACCGCTCAATTTCCGGCTCAGTGCCGATCGTGATCCGCAATCCGTCCAGCTCTCCGCCATCCGCCGCCGCACCAGGAAACTTCATATACCGCACCAGCACACGCTCCTGCTTCAGACGCTCATAAATCGACCGATGGCTGACAGATGCGTGCGTCGTCCAGAGAAAATTGGCCTGACTGGGGTGCACCACGAAACCATGGCGGGGCAGGGCAGTCGCCAGCCTCAGGCGAGTCGCCAGAATCCTGTCACGGTTCGCCAGCATCCACTGCTGGTCTTCAAGCGCTGCGGTTGCCGCAGCAATCGATACCGCATCGCAGTTGTAACTGTCCTTCACTTTCCGCATCCCGGAAATCAGGTCGGGATGAGCAATGCAGTAGCCAAAGCGGATGCCGGCCAGACTGTAGGATTTGCTGAATGTGCGTGTCATCAGCAGACGACCGGCAAAGCGGGCGTCCCGCAGCAGCTCGGCCCCCTGCGACTGCTCAGAAAAATCGGCGTACGCCTGATCCAGCACCAGCACACCATCATCAGGCAGCAGCTCCAGCAGTTGGTCGGTGGACCAGGAGGTGCCCGTTGGCGAATTCGGATTTGGAACGAAGAAAATCCTCACGCTGCGGCGCAGTTCCGCCGCTCGCGACTGGTCCCAGGTCCAGTCCGGTCGCAACAGCAGACGATGCACACCCACATCCTGGATCCGGGCCAAAGATTCATACAGCACATAACTGGGATAGGGATAACCAATCTGCTGCCCGGCATCACAGAATGACCGCATGATAATGGTCAGATTTTCATCACTGCCGTTGGCCGGCAGAATCCAGTCCGGCTCAACTCCATGCAGCGCCGCTGCCACTCGCCGAAAACCGGTCGCATCAGGGTCCGGATAAACGTTCAGACGCCCCTCCGCCATCTGCCGGATTGCTGACACCACCCGCGGCGAAGGCGGATACGGGTTCTCGTTGGTGTTCAACTTGACCCAGCCGGTTTCCTGAGGCTGCTCGCCAGGCACGTAACCAGCCATGCGATCAATTGCCGGACGAAAAACTGATGCCATCGCTAAATTCTCAAGACACGGAGGAAGCAAAATCGCGGAAACAACAACGCAGGTCAAAAGCAGACAGCCCGGCAGCAACCCGCAGACAACCGATCCCGTCGGCAGGTTCAGCCGCCCCCTGGCCGCACGCCTGCCCGTGAGCCTCAGCAGTCTCGCTGCTGACTGCTGCTCTGACAATCGCCCGACGCCCGATTCCGCTGGAGCGGAAGAATCACCTGCTCCGGGAATCTCTGCGCCCCCGCAGATCCTTCGCAGTCTCACCAACCCGCATGCAAACCGGCAAAACCCGCCGATTCCCCCGACCAGGCCCTTAATCCGCACCGCCCCACGCGAAATGAACGTCCGATCTTCTGCTCAGGCACAGCGGTTGCACCCGCGTTTTACATCGAAACCCAGCGGCGACAGGCCATCGCCATTCAGTCCAGCACAGGCAGGGAACCATGAGACTTCTGATTACGGGCGGAGCAGGATTCATTGGCAGTCATATCGCTGAGCAGGCCGTCGCACTCGGCTGGACAGTGGCTGTGGTTGACGACCTCAGCGGCGGCCGGCGGGAAAATGTCCCTGCCGCAGCCCGATTCTTCCAGTGCGACATCCGTAATCCCGTCGGACTCCAGCAGGTGTTTGCCGACTTCCGACCGGAAGTGGTCAGCCACCAGGCCGCGCAGGCCAGCGTCTCCATCAGCGTCCGCGAACCCGTCCGTGACGCAGAAATCAATATCCTCGGTTCAATCCATGTGATGCAATGCTGCGTACAGGCCGCTGTCCGACGGCTGGTCTTCGCCAGCACCGGCGGCGCCATCTACGGGGAAGTTCCGGACGGCACCCGCGCATCAATTGCCACCACACCTGTGCCCCAAAGCCCCTACGCCTGCAGCAAATTCGCCGTCGAAAAATACCTCGAATCGTTCCGCCGCGAACACGGACTGAACTCCACCGTCCTCCGCTACGCCAACGTCTACGGACCGCGACAGGATCCCCACGGTGAAGCCGGAGTCGTGGCGATCTTCTGCAAACGCATGCTGGCGGCAGAACCCGTCAGCGTTTTTGCCCGCAGAACCGCCGGCGACCCCGGCTGTGTCCGCGACTACGTTTACATCGCAGATGTCGTTAAGGCCAACCTGGCCGCCATGCAGGGCCTGGTCCCGGACTCGATCCTGAATGTCGGTACCGGTATCGAAACCAATACCCTGCAGCTGGCTGAACAGCTGAAACAGATCCTGCAAAGCCCCAGCGAAATCCGCTTCGGGGACATTCGCCCGGGAGACGTCGAACGCTCATTGCTCGACGCTGACCGGTTCCAGCAGCTGCTGGGAACAACCGTGAATGTCCCCGACGGTCTGCAGCAAACCGCTCGCTGGTTCAGGGAACACCGTTCAACCTGAATATCTTCCAGCAGCGACAACTGGCCGGAAATCCGCAAAAACTGCTCTTTCAGCAAAAGCGGATTCCGGCATAGACTTGACCGCCGAGAACTCCCGGAAAACTGAAACCTCACAGTCACCGCAGACACCGCGGGCACACAAAACACCCTAAAGACACCACAACACGCAGACCCACCAATAACACATTCCTGATTCTTAACGAATTCAATGCGGCACGAATCTTGCCACGCCAGACCAGCCGGCAAATTTGACTGCAAAATTATCGGATCTGCACAATTCAGCAAAACCGCACAAAACAGGCTGCTCAGGCAACTGAGGGGCCTCCCGCAAATCAGAGACACCGTTCAGTCGGGTCGGCGCGTTTTGCTCAATGATTAACGCCCTTTGGTTGAGTGCAGGCGAACAGAAGCCGCTATTCATGCTGTCTCCCGAGGATCAGATGTCCCAATTTAACTCCAACACCGGCAACGCACGACACACACGGTTGTTGTTCAGCATTTTTGTCATAATGCTTCCCTTGTGTTTAACGATTCCGGCAGCAGCAGATACGATCCTGCTGGACGATTTCAGTCAGTCGATGACCGCAACAAACCCCACGGGCAACAATTATTCCTTCGATGACCTCGGAGGCACGCCCACGGAATACGAACTCAACCTCTACCCTAACGACCCGAAAAGCACGGTTTCATGGACTGACACCGGATCCGGAATTTTCGGCGGAACTCGAACGGTTACGATGGCGAAGAATTTCGGTGGCTCCAGCCCCACGAGCGCAAAAATTTACTCTGGCACCCTCCAGATCAGCCACCCGACATCTGACGTGCCGCTCTCAATCACGCTGGACTATCAGAACGCCCCTGCAACCATGTTTACGGGCGTCGACTGGTTTGTCGTCAATATGCAGGAACTTGACGATGTGGCGGTCAACAGCGTATTCCCCACCGTGCGACTCTACAGCAGTGCCTCGGTCTACAAAGAAAAAATATTCACAACTCCGCTTGCCCTCGGATCCAATATTCTCACCCTGTCTTCGCTTTTCAGCGAACTCGGCACACGAAATGTGACTCGGGTGACTGTGTCAATGAATGCACAGACCGGAGCAGACTTCAAAATCAACTCCCTTGCATTCACCCCAACTCCCGAGCCGGGAGCAATCGCCGCCAGCCTGCTGGCTGCCGTCCTTTGCGGAATCAGGCTGCACAAACGACAACGCGCACCCCGCGAACGCTCCTGCAAGCAGACAGAGAGCACCGCGACACTCTGTTAAACCAGATCGTTGGCCTCGCAAACTCGGGAATCCCCGCCTAAAAAGACTGCACGCCTGTGCGCATCTCTTTACCGACTCAGCCCCTGGCTGTGTTGATTTCCGGCAGCAGTTGTTGAACTTCCGCACATGGCCATGTTGCCCGCCGGCGACCCGTCGAATCTTTCACTACCAACGACTTTCGCACCATGAATGATGAGGGTTTTCCCGAGCGTTAACCCGCTCGCCGTGATTCGCCAAACTAACATTTCGTCAATGAAGGCCCACCTTGCCCCAACGCAACTGTTGTCGGAAAGGTCCCGGAACTCCTGACGAGATGAAAAATGAACATTGCACGCAGCATCATGATTCTACTGCAGGTATCTCTGACGCTGTCTCCGGCAATCTGTCGAGGCGATATCATAATCCTCGATGATTTCTCGACCGGATTAACCTTCGACGACGGTAACGCCGGCACCCCTCTGGGTGGAAAATTCTTCAACTCCAGCAATCAGGAAATCCCGGCGGGTTTCGGCAACACCTACGTTTCCTGGGGAGGAAACGGGGGCGGCACCGTGCAGGTGAACCCGGGTGTGACCGCCAGGTGGGTTGATACCGACGTGACTGATGGCATACTCGGGAACACCCGCACTGCCGAAGTCAAAAACGCCAGCGGCAGCAGTCGATCTTCCATCAGCATGCTGGGTGGAACGACCGGAAATGCCAACATCAATTCTCCCTCGGCGAATGTCATGTGTCTGACTTGTTTTGCCTACTCATTCGCCCCCATCGACGTGCTGCTGCACCACATTTTTTACATAGATTTCGTTGCCCTCGACTCAACGGCCAGGGGAAATCTGCAGGCTCGGTTGCATCTGTCCGATGGCACCAACACAGCGATTGCCACTCTTAGCACTGCCAGTGCAATCGTCGGCAGAAACCGATTTGACCTGGCGACTGCTTCCAACTGGGGGGCGCTGAATAAAGCAGCGGTTACATCGGCGATGATCGAATTCACATCGAACACAAACGGGGTTGACTTCGTGGTGGATGCGCTGCTGTTTTCCACCAACCCGGAGCCCGGAACTTTCGCCATCATGGCACTGGGCACCCTCGCTGTTGTCGGATTCCGGTTGCGAAAACGCCTGGCCAGCGCGTCCGGCAGGACTTGAAGCGACTGAAGGGAATCGAACCCTCACCAGGAGCTTGGGAAGCTACTGTGCTACCACTACACCACAGTCGCGCGGAGTAACGCCCGAAGAATACCCGGCCAGCCGGGACTGTGCAACCGGTGTCCGACTTTGCCCCCGCCTGTTCCCGCAAACTCGCAAACGCACCCTCAGTCCCACGGCGTTCGCAGCCGACTGAACCGACGCTCCGTCGCCGGTCGCACCACAACCACTCGCGGTCTGGTCTGCCCCGACGTTCCCAGCAGCCACGCGACAGCAAATCCCGCCACAAAACCGCCGATGTGAGCCCACCAGGCTACGCCCACCGCTTCGCCAGCCCCCATCGCAAACGTCCCCTGCCACAGCTGCAGCAAAAACCACAATCCCAGAAACACCGGGGCCGGGATAACCATCACCTGCAGAAAAAACAGAATCGGCACCAGCGACACCACGTTGGCCCTGGGATACAGGTACAAATATGCCCCCATGACACCCGCCACCGCCCCGCTGGCACCAATCGTCGGCAGCACCGACTCCGGATACATCCGGTAATGACTGAAACTGGCCAGCACACCACTGCCCAGATAGAACAGCAAATACCCCAGATGCCCCAGACGATCCTCCACATTGTCGCCAAAAACCCACAAAAACCACATGTTGCCCGCCAGATGCAGCAGACTTCCATGCAGGAAAATGCAGCTCAGTGCTGTCAGCCAAACAGGGATCGGAGGCTGCGGAATCTCTGACCGCACCTCCAGCTCCCGCACCCCAAAAACAGTCTGCACCAGTTCCCGATGCTCGATCACCACCGGTCGCTCCGGATGCGAAATCCTCGCCGGAATCATCCCGTACAAAAACGTCAACCGGCCATCCCGGTCTTCCGCCTGCAGCAGAAATCCCAGCACACAGACAAGAATCAGCAGGTAATTCACAACCGGAATCGTCCGCGATGGAATGTTGTCTCGTAACGGAATCATCAGCCTGCTCCCCGATGTCGCTCGAACCGTCCCTCAATGCTCAGCGATCCGCTGCCGGCACGACTGGATCAGCATGGCGAATCACAAAATCCACCAATTCCTGACACTCAAAAAAACCAGTCCACATATTGTGCCCCTGGCCCCTCGGCACCACCAGCCGAAACTCACCACCGGCCGCCCGATAACGCTCAGCAGCCAGCCCCGAGTTGGCCTCCAGCGGCACCACGGCGTCCACATCACCGTGAATGGCAAACATCGGTACCTGAGCCTTTGCCAGAGACTGCAGGCGATCCACCGGATTGAACTCCATCAGCCGCAAACCCAGCTCCTCCGCCGAAATCCCAAAGGCGCCGCTGGCCCGCTGCAAACCCGGATAACTGCTCAGACTGCAAACCGGATAGATTCCCGCAAACGCTGAGACGTGCTCCGGATGCAGTGCCGCCCATGACAGTGTCATCAGGCCGCCCCGACTGCGCCCCAGCAGTACCGGCTTCGACGAATATCCGCGCCGCACCATCTCAGCATGCAGATCATCAAACACGCGGTTGCCCGCTGGACTGCCATAGGATTCCCCCGCATCAATTCCTGCGATCGCAATCCCGGCATCCTGAAATTGCCGAAACATCCAGCGTTCCTCGCCACCCGGCAACCCCGGCAGCGTTGGGGCATACCATACCCACGAACGCCCGGAGCGTGGCAGGCCCCCACGGCCCGCAATCAGAAACGCCGGTCTCCCACCTGCCAAAAACGACTCACCCGCCAGCGGCAGCTGCTTCTCAGGGCGGGGCGACTGAGCCTGGACGGCTCCGCCACCCGCTCCGCACAACCACAGCAGCACGCTGCTCGCCACACACATCATCCCCGCTCGCAGTGCCACCATTCCCGGCTACCCCCATTCCTCATTTCTCAACCGCAACACTGACAATTCCCCGCGACTTCATGTACCATGCCGGGACATCGCCAGCCCGTCCGGCGAATCATCTGCCATTTTCCCACCCCTGCCAAGCCTCACACTGCAGTCACCGACTGCCAATTCCATCGCTCGGAAGACACTTACGGATGACCAACGAAGCAGCACTCCTTCAACAGCAACTCCAGAATTTTCGCAGCGACTTTCACAGGCTGCGGTCCGAAATCTCCAGGGTCATCGTCGGTCAGACAGACATCCTCGACGATACCCTGATCGCTCTGATCGCCGGCGGCCATGTGCTCCTCGAAGGCGTCCCCGGCCTCGGCAAAACGCTCACCGTTCGCACGCTCGCCAGCGCTCTGCAACTCGATTTTCGACGCATCCAGTTCACTCCCGACCTGATGCCTGCAGACCTGATCGGTACTCAGGTGCTGGCTGAATCAGCGGATGGTCGTCGCGTCTTTGATTTTCAGAAAGGCCCACTGTTCACCAACATCCTGCTGGCCGACGAAATCAATCGCGCCACACCCAAAACACAGTCCGCCCTCCTCGAATCCATGCAGGAACACTCCGTCACCGTGGCCGGAGCCACCCATCGCCTGTCCGAACCTTTTTTCGTCATGGCCACTCAGAACCCGCTCGAAATGGAAGGCACCTACCCGCTGCCGGAAGCCCAGCTGGACCGCTTCTTCGTGAAACTGCTGGTCCGTTACCCACGCCCCGAAGACCTCGAAACCATTCTCGACCGCACGACCGGCACCGCCCAGCCCACCGCAGCCCCGGTACTCTGCGGTACGCGTATCCGGGAAATGTCGGCACTCGCCCGCACCGTCCCCATTGCCAAAGAGGTCCAGCGGCACGCCATCGCGCTGGTGACGGCGACACACCCCGAACAGCAGTCGGCCACCGAAACCGCTCGCCGATACATTCGCTACGGCGCCAGCCCCCGAGGACTGCAGGCGTTGATTCTTGGAGCAAAAATTCGCGCCATTCTCGACGGTCGCTGCCACGTGGCCACAACCGACCTGCACCAGATGGCCCTGCCTGTCCTCAGACACCGCATCATCCTGAATTTCGAAGGACAGGCGGAAGGCGTCAGCACCGATGACGTCATCCAGCGCATCCTCGGACAACTCAGTGACTCCAGCTCAGCCAGTATTCGCTGACCCCACTCCTCGCCCGTAAAACCGCCCGCCATGCTCTTTCCTCCCGACTTTCTGACACGCCTCGAATACCTTTCGCTCATGTCGAAACGCGTGTTCCGAGGACAATTGCTGGCCCAGCGCAGAACTCGACAGACAGGAGCCGGTATCGAATTCGCCGACCACCGCGAATACAGCCCCGGAGAAGACCTCAGATACCTCGACTGGAATGTCTACGCTCGCCACGGAGATCTGCTCATCCGACGCTTCCAGGAAGAACAGGACCTGCACCTGTGGCTCCTCCTCGACTGCTCCAACAGCATGAATCTCGCCGATGGACGCAAATTCGATCTGGCCCGGCAGCTCGCCGCAGCACTCGCATGGATCGCCCTCGCCGATCTCGATCGAATCTCCGTCCTCGCCTGTGCCGCCGGGGTCGTCGAGCAGTTTCCGCTGACCCGCGGACGCGAACGCATCCTCCCCCTCATGCAGTTCCTCCAGGGACTCACCGCTTCCACTCCGCAAACCAGCCTGCTTGAATCCGTCCGACAGTTCCTCCACCGACGACCACGCCCAGGTATTGCCGTCATCCTCAGTGATCTGTTCGACCCCGCCGGTTTCGAAGCCGGCCTCGACCAGTTGCGATTCAGCGGATTCGATCTGCACGTCATACAACTCCACCACCCGCTCGATGCTGATCCGGCAGTACTGGGTGATGCCGAACTGGTTGATGTGGAAACCGGCACAACCCTGCAGACCACCATCACGGAACATATGCTGAGCGAATACCGTCGGTTATTCCGCCAGCATCAGGATGCCGTTCGAAACTACTGTGCCCGCTACAACCTCGGCTGCACCCAATCCGGCTGTCAGGTGCAGTTCGATTCGCTTGTGATGGCCATGATGAAACAATCCGCCACGTCCTGAAAATGCCCCTCCAGTCCCTGAGCCCTTGCTGATACCATGACATTTCTGGTGCCAACAGCCCTTGCACTCGCCGCCATCGCACTGCCGATCACGGTCCTCTACATCCTGAAACTCAGGATGCGGCGCGTGCCTGTCTCATCAGATCTGTTCTGGCAGCAGATTTTCCAGGCCCGACCGCCACGGTCCTTCTGGAATCGTTTCCGACACCCTCTGTCATGGCTCACGCAAATACTCATCCTGCTCACAATCGTTGCCGCAGCAGGCGATCCACGCTGGATGACTGGCAGCCCCCCGCACAGCCTCGTGCTGATCCTTGACGTCTCAGCCAGCATGCAGGCCGCAGAATCCGGCGGGCAGCGACTGGACCTGGCAACAGATCAGGCTCGCCGGATCATCAACAGTCTGCCACCAGGCTCACAGGCCGCGGTGATCGCTGCTGACCACCGCGCGGAAGTTGTTTGCGGCATGACCGACCATATCCCTGATCTGCTGCGAGCGGTCTCAGACATTCAGCCGTCCGCCGCCGCCGGATCCCCGGAACTCGCCATCACGGCCGCTGCGGAACTGCTCGGTCAGAACGATTCCGGAGAAATCATTCTGCTCACAGATCGCTGCTTTGAATCCACCAAACTCACCGAGCACCCGCGACTGACGATCCTGTCCGCAGCCACGCCCCTCCCCAACATGGGCATCACAAACTGCCAGTCTCTGCGCAATCCCGATGATCCGCTGACAGCCGAACTGCTGGTCGCCGTCACCAACTCATCACCTCACACCGCCGAAGCAGAACTGGAATTACGCCTGTCCGGGACACTCAGCAGCGTCGTGCGTCTGAAACTCAGCCCCAACGAAAGCACAACTCGCTCGTTTCCCCGCAGCGGACCCGCCGGAGGCATCTGGCGGGCCGAACTCAAAAACATCCGTTTCTCACGTGACGCCGACCCAACAGCCCCGGAACCGGACGCTGATTCAGCCCCAACCGATGCCCTCACCATTGATAATTCCGCAGTCGCCGTTCTCGAGGATGCCCCCCGACAGCAGGTGCTGCTGGTCAGCCCCGGCAGCCTGTTTGTGCAGAAAGTATTTGAGGCCGATCCGCTCACAGAACTCACTGTGCTGCCACAACCACCAGCGAATAATTCATGGCCACCAAATCATATTGTCGTGCTCCACGAAAATGTTCCCCGGCAACTGCCCGGTGGCCCGGTCATCGTTCTCGATCCCCGCAATGACTGTGATGCCTGGAACATCCGCAGCACTCGCGAAAATCCGCTGCCCGCACAAACCGTGGAAATGCACCCCATCACCAGAAACTTTCGCCTCGATGATGTGCTCATCCCCGCTGTCTCCGAACTTGAATTCCAGCTGAAACCCCGCATCCTCGCCGCTGCAGAAGATGGACTGCCACTCTGCTGCCTGCTGCAAAGACCGCAGGGACCAGTCGTCGTCATTCCGCTGCACCTGACGCAAAGTGACCTCGCGTTTCGCACAGTTTTCCCGATTCTCATGTCCAACACACTGCGCTGGCTCGCCGGTCATTCTGACGCACTGCCCTCCGCAACGCAGGCTGGCCAGCAGGTCGCTGTCCCGCTGCAATTGACCGCCCCAGCCACCCCCAACCAATACTCCCTGCTGCAGTCTCCCGCTGGAAAACTCACCCGCATTCCAGTCGTGCCCGACACAAGCTCGCCGCTGTCCGCAACGGCCCTCACCGGACCACTGCGGGAATCAGGCCTGTGGCTGATCGAACCGAACGGCGGCACTGCTCCACCCAGCACAAACTCAAACTCCGCCGTTCCGGTCGCCGTCAACGTGGCTGCTTCCTCTGAAACAGATCTGCGTCCCCGGCAAGCCTCCGAAAAATCCCCGAAATCCCCGCCCAGGGCAGTGGCTATGTCCGGACGCCCGCCCTGGTTCTGGCTGTGTCTGGCCGCTGTGCTGCTGCTGACGTCTGAGTGGTTTCTGTATCAGAGACGCTGGATCACCTGAACACACCATGACCATCGAATTCGCTCAACCCTCGCTGCTGCTGCTGGCGATTCCCGCTGGAATCCTGCTGTGGCTGCTGTATCGCCGCAGCCTCAGCGACTTCCCTGTCCGACAGCGACAGCTCAGCATGATCACACGCTCTGTGATCATGCTGCTGCTGCTGTGCAGCGCCGCCGGAATGACACTGCTGCTGTCCTCGACGGAACCATGGATCGTTTTCGTGACGGATGTCAGCCGCAGTATTGGCACCGAGGGACACACCGCAGCACAGGAATTCCTCCGCACCGCCGAACTTGCACGCGGACGCCGCTCAGCCGCCTGGATCTCATTCGCCTCAACCATCTCCGCGCCAGCACTCACACCTCCCGCAGCCCCCGGCAGCACAGCCCCGGCCGACACTCAGACCAACCAGTCTCCGCCTGAAACCAATATCGAACGCGCTCTTGATGCCGCTGTGGCCACTGTCCCTCCCGGATTTGTTCCCAGAGTCGTGCTGCTGACCGACGGCCACCAGACAACAGGAGATGCCCTCGCGGCCGCAACACGCAACACTGCGGAAATCTGGACCGTTCCGCTGCCCGCACCTTCGGCACCCGAAGTGCAGGTCTCCTCTCTGAAAGCTCCCCACGAAGTTCGCGAAGGAGAACCGTTTCTGATCGAGGCTGAAATCTCGGCAAATCACCCGGACGAAGGTACCGTCGAACTGTTCCGTGGCGAATTTCGAGTGGCAGCCAGACAGACCACACTGCAGCCTGGCAACAATGTGATCCGCTTTGAACAGTCTGTTGAACGGGATCGAGTGGCCGAATTCCGCGTTCGAATTTCCGGACTTCGCCAGGACACACTTCTCGACAACAACTCTGACCTCGCCCTCGTCAGCACCTCCGGAAAGCCCCGCGTACTGCTCGTGGAATCCGAACCCGACCAGATTCAGGAACTGGCCTTTGCCCTGGAAGAGCAGGGCATTCTTGTCGATGTACGCCCGATTGAAGGCCTGCCCGAATCACTGGAAGCCCTGCAGAACTTCGAACTGCTGGTGCTCTCAAATGTCCCTGCCACCAAAATCAGCCGCCAGCAGATGACCGTCATTCAGACGTGGGTCCGCGATTTCGGCGGCGGATTTCTGATGCTCGGTGGTGATCAGTCCTTCGGACTGGGTGGCTACTACCAGACTCCCATTGATGAATTGCTGCCGGTTCGCAGTGACTTCGAAAAAGAGCAGGAAAAACCATCGCTCGGCATGGTCCTTGTCATCGATCGCTCAGGTTCCATGGAAGGCGAAAAGCTGGAAATGGCGCGAGCTGCCGCGAGTGCGGCCGTCGATCTGCTGGGCCCCCGGGACCAAATCGCAGTCATCGCATTCGATGACCAGACCTGGGTCATCTCCGAATTGCAGCCGGCAGCCAGTCGCAGCCGAATCGCCGACCAGATCAGCCGCATACAGCCCGGCGGAGGCACCAACATGTTCCCGGCGATGGAGTCCGCTTTCGAAACTCTCAATTCCGCCAGCCTGAGACTGAAACACGTCATCATGCTGACCGACGGCATCTCCAACAGCGGCAATTTCGAAGGCCTCGCCCGGCAGATGTCCGCCGCGCGCATGACCGTTTCTGTTGTGGCCCTCGGCCCCGATGACGCCACAGACCTCAGACTGCTCAAATCCATCGCCACTCTCGGTCGCGGCCGATTCTATCACGCCGAAGATGCCGCTCAGGTCCCCAGAATTTTCGCTAAGGAAACACTGACAGCCAGCAAAGCCGCGATCAACGAAGAACCTTTTCTCCCTCAGATCATCCGCGCCACCCGAACACTCGCCGATATCGACCTCGAATCAGCCCCACTGCTGCTCGGCAGCGTTGTGACACGCCCCAAAGCAGCCGCTGAAGTCATCCTTGCAACAGAAAAAGGCGACCCGCTGCTCGCGTGGTGGCGGTACGGCCTCGGAATGACCGGCGCCTTCACTTCAGATGCCAAAAATCGCTGGGCCGCCGAATGGATCTCCTGGCCCGGATTCGGAAAATTCTGGACCCAGACCATGCGGCAGCTGATGCGACCCGGTGGCAGCCAAAACCTGAATCTGACAGTTCAGCAGCAGGGACAGCAAGCCGTCGTTACCGTCAATGCACTCCTGCCCGACGGCACGTTCCTGAATACAGCCGATGTCAGCATCAATGTCATAAATCCCGCGCTGCAGCAGACAACCGTCCCGCTGCCACAGACGGCCCCCGGACAGTATGCAGCAACCATCCCGCTCGGACAAAACGGCATCTGGAATCTGGAAGCCACACTCAAACACTCCGAACTCCCCGCACTGCGCACTTCCCGCTCAATCTATGAGGGTCGTTCAGACGAGTTTCGTCTGCGTCCGACAAATCAAAGTTTCCTGCAGCAGCTCGCTGCCGTCAGCGGAGGTGTCTGGAATCCGGCTCCCGCCGAAGTGTTTCAAGAGGCCTCCCGCAGCACCCGCCGATCAGTACCGCTGCGCACATGGCTGCTCTCCGCAGCGGCGTTCCTGCTGGTGCTTGACGTCGCTCTTCGTCGACTTGAATTCCGCTCGTCCATGACCACGCGATCTTCGCAAAGCTCGCAGTCTGCAGGAATCTCAACGCCATGAAACACAGCTCCGATCTGCCCGCCATGCTCCAGCCCTTCCACCGCCGCCGCAAACTGCTGCACGCCTGGCATGCCGCCGCAGACACATTGTGGCAGACTGGCTGCGTTCTCAGTGTTGCCTCCGTTTCCGCGCCACTCCTGGGAATCTCACTGCCGATTATCAGCACTCCACTGCTCGCCTGCGGATCTGCAGCCGTCGCCGCAGTCCGCACTGTCCTGACCTCCGCAAACCTCGATCACACCGCCAGATGGCTGGACCGGGAACTGCAGCTGAAGGATCGCCTGTCCTCCGCCCTGCAATTTCTGCAGATCGAAAATCCCTCACCGATGCAGCAGCTGCAGATCGCTGACGCCCGCAACTGCCTCGCCTCAGTTTCAACCGACCAACTGCTCCCGCTCCGCACTCCCGCAAACTGGAAACGCGGATTGGCGATCACCGCTTTCGGTACCCTGCTGGCAATCGTCGGTCCCGCAGCCTGGCCACACGCCAGCGACACGGCCTCACCTGCCGCCACCGCCGTCCGCGAAAGCCAAAGAATGCAGGCCGAGCTGCAGTCCCTCGAGGAAGTCGCCCGTCAAACCGCAGATCCCGATCTGCAACAGGCACTCGAATCCATGAATCGCACACTTCAGGATCTCCAGTCTCAGCCACTGCCGCCGGAAGAAGCCTTCGCAAAACTCGCCGATATGGAAAACTCACTGCAGCAGCTGCAGCAAAAACTGAACAATCCGGCCGCTTTGCAGCAGCTTCAGAGTATCGGTGAAGCAATGTCCGCCACAGACGAACTGGAGGACGTCGGTAACATGCTGAGCAATGGAAAACTCGAGCAGGCCGCGGCCGCTCTGGCCAAAACTCAGAATCCCCGACTCGACCGCAGCGAACGACGAACCGTTTCCGAAAAACTTCAGCAGGTTCAGCAGCAGTTTCAGCAGTCCGCGAAACCCCAGGGATCACAAAAAATCGCTGAAGCCGCCGGAAAAATGGCCGAAGGACTGCAGAATGGGGATTCGCAGAAATTCGAGGAAGCCGCCCAGGGCATGGCCGCTGAAGCCCGTCGACTCGCCGGACAGAAGAAGCTCTCTGACCTGCTGCAACAGCAAATGCAAAGCCTTGCACAGGCACGCTCGGAATTCGAAAGTGAAGCCGGAAATCAGGCTCAGGGTCAGGGCAAAGGCGGAAACAAAGCCGGCAAAGGAACCGCCGGCGATCCACAGGGACAACAGAATGCCCGAAATGCGGCCGGCAGCGAACTGAAGCTCACAGGAGATGACTCCGGGACCGGGGATTCCGAAACAGAAAAATCCGAGGGACAGCCACAGGACCAACAGGCTGAAAGACAGTACCGACAGAACGCCCAAAGATACGAAGCACTCAGTGAGGCTGCCCTGCGATCAGAACCAATTCCACCCGGACAGAAAAGCCTGATTCGTCGCTACTTCCAGCTGATTCGACCGGCTCAACAGCCAACCGAAAATGCCACTGCCCCCCAATAACGACTTACTGGAACTTATCCGCTGAATCTCCTATGGTCTGGCTCCTGCGCCAGTTCCCCTCTCCGATTCAGGCAAACGGCCCGAAATTCAGGAATCCGTCCCCATGAAGTACAACCGACGAGAATCATTGCTGACCCTCGGAACAGTCGCCGGCTCACTGTCAGCGAACCAATCACTCGCCGCCAATCCTCGGCACAGCATCCACGCAAATCCGCTCGAACAAAAATTCCGCTACTGCCTGAATACCAGCACAATCCGAGGCCAGAAGACCGGGATTCTCAAAGAAGTCGAAATCGCAGCAGCAGCCGGCTACGACGGCATCGAGCCATGGATCCCCAATCTGCGGGAATTCCGAGATCAGGGCGGCAGCATTTCAGACCTCTCAAAACGCATCGCAGACTCCGGGCTCACAGTCGACAGTGCTATCGGATTCGCTCAATGGATCCACCCTGACCAGGCCACCCGAACGCAGGCCCTCGAAGAAGCTCGCAAAGATATGGACATGCTGAAACAACTGGGCGGTACAAGAATCGCCGCACCGCCAGTCGGAGCACACTCCGGAGATGCCCCCACCGTCGAGCTGCCCGCCGCAGCCGAACGCTTTGCTGCCCTGCAACAGATCGGCAACGATGCCGGAATCATCCCGCAGCTTGAGGTCTGGGGATTCTCCAAAAATCTCTCCCGACTCGGGGATGTCGCCTGGGTTGCCGCTGAAACCGGTCGCCGAGACTCCTGCCTGCTCCTCGATGTCTACCACATCTTCAAAGGTGGCTCAGACTTCGCAGGACTGTCACTGTTCAGCGATCAGTCACTGCAGGTCTTCCATATGAATGACTTCCCGGCTGACCCGACACGCGATCGCATGAATGACTCACACCGTGTCTACCCCGGAGACGGCATCGCCCCACTCAGCTCCATCCTGCAAATGCTGGCAGGAAAAGCCCGCACCATCACACTGTCTCTTGAACTGTTCAACCCGGGATACTGGCAGCAGGATGCCGCAGTCGTTGCCGCTGAAGGGCTCAAAAAGATGCAGGCGGCCGTGAAGGCCGCCGGCTTCTGAAATTCACGTCCGATGCTCACCCGTCAGTTGCCGCTCACAAAAAAGTCAATCCACATCACAAAGACCAGCAACGACAGCAGAAACACCATGCCCGCCGCATGAGCCCAGTTGATCACGGTGATACTGGGCTTGCGGCGAGTTATGCCTTCCCACAGCAAAAATACCATGTGACCACCATCCAGAATCGGAATCGGCAGGAAATTCAGAATCGCCAGGTTGATGCTGAGTATCCCCAGAAACACCAGCAGCTCCACAAAGCCGCGTTCCGCTACCTTGTAGGCAATCTTGGCTATCCCCACCGGCCCGCTCAGTGATTCCATGTCCACTTCACGACCAACCATCTTCCGCAGACTGCGATAAATCGAAAACGCGACCTTCCGAGTTGTCGCAAGACCCAGCGTCAAAGCCTCAGGCAGAGACTGCGCTCGCAACAGCACACGCTCGTTCTCCCAGATCTCCGGGTTGAATCCCCGCACCCACAGGAACCAGTCATCCTCCAGCTCCAGCTCCTGCAACGTTCGAGTCCCGGTGGTCTTGCCATCCTCAAAATGCAGCACAAGTTTGCGCCCCGGAGCCCGCTGGAGCTGATCAAAAGCCCAGGCCCAGTTTGGCTCAGCTTCCTCCGCTGTCGCGTTCTCGCCGGCAGCCAATGGCAGCTCCACAGGAGTCTCAGCGTTGCCCCACGCATCAGGCTTACCAGTACCAGGTTCCCGATGCAGCAATTCAATCTTTGTAATCTTCGTCAACTGCGACAAACCACCCAGCTTCTCAACCTCAGAACCCGGCAGAATCTTCGCGATGTAATTCTGCACCTGATAACCGAGGCCGATCGATGGAATCGTCAGCGGAGATGTACTGCTGTCAGGACTTTCCATCCAGCCCGGCAGATCAGCATTCGGAACCAGCTCACACTGCCCCTCCACTGTCCCCCCGCTCGTCGCCCGCGAATACATCACAGTGACCGTCTGACCGCCCTTCCGCCCGAAATACACCGGCAAACTCAGCGGATCAATGTCCTCACCCGGCTTCAGTCCATCCACAGCACGGATCGTGTCCCCAACCTTCAAACCGGCCTGCGCGGCCGGGGAATTGCTCTGAATCGCACGAATCGGACCCATCGCCATCCAGAATCCCAGCTTCCTGACCGGCTGACGAGGCACGCGGATCCGGACAACCGTCGGCTTCCCATCTGCCGACTTCCGCTCAACCAAATACACCATCTCGCGATCAGCATACGTCGCCAGAACTCTCCGCAGATCCGCAATCAGTCGCACCGGCTGTTCCGGAATCTGTTTCCCGTCCGCATCCGCTTCCACCTGCGGCTGCAAACCGACAATGCGATGATCGCCCGGCAGAAACGCCTCTGAAGCCTTCTCAATCGCCATCCCGGCATCGGCAATCCGCACAGGATCGTCAATCTGACCAATCTCTGTGGTGACAGCTGGAATCACACCTATCGAACGACCCGGAGAAGCTTTTACAGGAGTCAGCACAATCGGATTCGGCAGAGCCTTCCCGCCACGATCCACATTGATCTTCAGATCACCGGATGACAGCAAAATGGCTTCCTGCAAGTCCACAAAACTGCGGATCGGTTCGTCGTTCACCGCTGTCACTCGATCGCCGGCCCGCAGTCCAGCCTCCCACGCCGGAAACCCAGCCCGCACACCGCCCACAACCGGTGCCGGCTCAAGCACACCGTTCCAGTAACCAATCGCAAAAAACAAAAAACCCGTGGCGACGTTCATCAGCACTCCCGCTGATATGATCGCCATCCGCTGCGGCACAGTCTTCGAACTGTAAGACCGAGGATTCTCGGCAATTTCGGAACTGGTCATCTGATTGGGGTCCATGTCGTCCTGCCCCAGCATCTTCACGTATCCACCCAGCGGCAGCACCGACAGAGCATACTCAGTCTCGCCACGCTGATGACTCCAGATGATCGGTCCAATCCCGATGCTGAACCTCTCCACGTGCACGTTGCACCACTTCGCCACCGCAAAGTGTCCCAGCTCGTGAAAGAAAATCACCATCCCCAAACCAAAGACAACCGCCAGGATCGTCTGCAGCTCGCCCAGAACCGACCAGACGGCGCCAGCCGCCAGCGGCATGTAATTCAAGATTTCCACCTGCGTGCTTCCTCTCGCGCCCAGTTGTCAACTGCCGTCAGCTGCTGCAACGTCGGTACGGAATCGTAATTATGGTGGCCCAGTATATCCTGAACCAGCCTCGTAATGCAGAGAAAATCCAGCTTTCCCTGCAGAAATCTCTCCACCGCGACCTCGTTCGCCGCGTTCAGCACCGCACCACACGTCCCACCACTCGCCGCGACCTCAAACCCCAGCCGCAACGCCGGAAATGCCTCGAAATCAGGCGGCAGCAACTGCAATGTCTGAGGTATCGACCAGTCCGTTCGCTTCGTCGGACCACTCACCCGCTCCGGGTACGTCAGAGCATACTGGATCGGAAGACGCATGTCCGGAGGCGACATCTGAGCAATCACCGAACCGTCTTCATACTCCACCAGCGAATGCACCAGAGACTGCGGATGCACACACACCGCCAACTGCTCGCGACTCAGCCCAAACAGCCACCTCGCTTC